>PPYF01653820.1_pt1 | contig 125811 bp, 113 predicted proteins | sample 1559871 | NCBI WGS metagenome assembly PPYF01 (sample SAMN08240021, study PRJNA423297) | Human gut metagenome, whole genome shotgun sequencing project.
AAACCATTGAGGAGATGTTTCATTTTGTAGAAAAAATAATCCCGCATTTATGCGGGTTCTGGCGTTTCGCAAACGCCTAGTATTGCTTATCGCAGAAAGGAGAACAGGATGGAGAGAAAAAGCAGACAACAGGAAATCAATGAGGCATTGATGGCAGCGGATATGGCATCCATGAGCCTGCAAAAGGCGGAAGAACAGCTGCAGAAGGCAAGTAGCTGGGGAATCTGGGATATGCTGGGCGGAGGATTCTTTAGTACCATGTTTAAGCATAACCGGATGGACGAAGCCCAGGCAGCCATGAATGAGGCAAGGGGACATCTGCGCAGGTTAAAGAAAGAATTGCTGGATGTAAATCTGACCGGGGATTTAAAGATGGATGTGGGAAGCTTTCTGACTTTTGCCGATTACTTCTTTGACGGAGTCATAGCTGACTGGATGGTGCAGTCCAAAATAGGGGATGCCCTGAATCAGGTCAGGGAAGCCAGACGGCAGGTAGGCTGCATTCGGAAACGGCTCCAGGAGATGAGGCAGACACTGGAAGCAGAGCGGGAAGGGAGGTAAGATATATGGGATGTCTTGGAAATGTATTATGGTTTATATTCGGCGGATGTATAAGCGGCCTGTCCTGGCTGCTGACAGGCTGCCTGTGGTGCATAACTATCATAGGTATACCGGTAGGGCTACAATGCTTTAAATTTGCGGGCCTGAGTTTCTTTCCCTTTGGAAAGGAAGTGGTCTACGGCGGGGGAGCGGGCTCCCTGCTCCTTAATATTATCTGGCTGCTGGTTTCCGGTTTGCCCCTGGCCATTGAGTCAGCTATCATCGGGGTACTGCTTTGCATTACTATCGTGGGCATACCTTTTGGGTTACAGCAGTTCAAGCTGGCCAAACTGGCTGTGATGCCCTTCGGAAGTCAGATTATCTAAAGGGTTGGTATGAAAACAGGCCGCGGTAATTTTACAATAATGGAGGACAGAATGCCGAGGTTTTGATATACTAATGAATAAGAGATAGCAGGGAGGCGGACGCAGCTGTCAACATGCCTGTTTTACAGGGCATACTGGGAGTCTGCGTCTGTTGTATCCCACGTACAGCCGGTATACGATGCGCAGCCGGCCACACGGTTATTGAGCATACAGCGAACCAACGTACAGCGAATGAAAGTGAAGGGATGGATATGTCATCAAGAAAGATTACCATGGATGATATTGCCAATATGGCAGGGGTTACCAAGAGTACGGTGTCCAGATATTTTAATGGAGGCAGTGTAAAGGAATCCACCAGGGAAAGAATTCAGGAAATCATAAGGGAGTATAATTATGAGCCCAATACATTTGCCAGGTTAAAGGCCAAGGAAAGCAATGTGATTGGAGTGGTCCTTCCCACCCTTAATTCCAAGGTGTCCAGCCGGGTGGTGACCAGCATCGGGCGCTACCTGAGGGAACAGGGGTATGAAACGCTGATTAAGGACTCGGACCATAGCGTGGACCTGGAGCTTAAGAATATCCAAAGACTGATTACGCTGAAGGTGGACGGCATCATACTGAGCGCCATTACCATAACAGAGGCGCACAGAAACCTGATACAGGAAAGTCCTGTGCCCGTGGTCGTGGCGGCCCAGGAATATGACGGGGGAATATCCATTGTCCACGATGACTACGGGGCGGGAAAGGCCATGGGAGTCCGTGTGGGAAGGGCTGCTCCGGCGCGGGTTGGATACATGGGAGTGTCCGGCCTTGATGTGGCGGTGGGACTCAACCGTAAGCAGGGCGTGATGGACGGCCTGAAAGAGTACGGCGTTAAGAATGTGGTCACGGCCACCGGCGATTACAGCTATGCCAGTGGAATCCGTATGGCTGAGGAAATTCTGGATCAGGGTCCGGTAGACGCAATCATATGTGCCACGGACCGCTTGGCTTTTGGCGCGTACCATGTTTTGGGGGAGAGAGGGCTGAGGATTCCCGAGGATGTTTCCGTGGCAGGATTTGGCGGATATGACGAAAGCACCCTGTTAAAGCCTGAGCTGACCACCCTGCGTTTTGATTCCTATGGTTTGGGCTATCTGGGAGCTGAAACCATTCTTAAGATGATACATCGGGAACCGGTGCCAAAGAAACAGATAGTGGATTACAGGATAATTGAAGGCGGAAGCGTTAAGAAATAAAGGGATTTTCTGGTGTGCAGGGTGAAATTGATGAAGATATGTGAAAAGTGCACAATTTTCAGAGGGATTTTTTTACATGCAAAACTGGAACCGGTACCAATAATGTATTGACTTTATAGGTTGAATGCCCTATTATATAAGTATGGAACCGATGCCAAAAAATGAAAGAAAACATAGTAAGAAGAGGGGAAGGGAATATGATGGATTATGCAAAGACGGCAAGTCTGGTTATCAAGTACGTAGGCGGAAAAGACAACATTAAGTCAGTTACCCATTGTGCCACCAGGCTTCGTTTTCAGCTCAGGGACAACGGGCTGCGGAACGAAGAGGCAATCAGCGACCTGGAAGGGGTAAAAGGAGTGTTTCTCACACAATCCCAGTTCCAGATTATATTTGGTTCCGGTATTGTGAACATGGTCTGCGATGAAGTGCAGAAACAGCTGGGAACATTGGAGGAAAAGCCGGAGGAAAAAGAAGAGGGAAAGGGAAATGTAGTCCAGCGTTTCATTAAAATGCTCAGTGACATTTTCGTGCCAATCATTCCCGCCATTGTGGCAGGCGGTCTTCTCATGGGCCTTAACAACCTGCTGACTTCACCGCTTATAAACGGGCGGTCCATTATTGCGCTGTACCCCATGTGGCAGGGGCTGGCTTCGGCCATTAATACCTTTGCAAACGCGCCCTTTACCTTTCTGCCGGTACTCATCGGCTTCAGCGCAACCAGGAAGTTTGGAGGAAATGCGTTTTTAGGCGCGGCCATGGGCATGATTATGGTTCATCCCGATTTGCTGAACGCATATCAGATTGGACTGGCACAGCCTCCTGTTTGGGACATCTTTGGTTTTCAGATAGCCGCCATCGGATATCAGGGAACAGTCCTTCCTGTTCTGGCTGTTTCATGGATTCTTGCCAATATTGAAAAACGGCTTCGCAAGGTAACGCCATCCTGGCTGGATAACCTGACAACACCCCTTTTATCCATCCTGGTGACCTCTTTCCTGACCTTTATCTTTGTGGGACCTGTGCTGCGGGAAGCCGGTAATCTGCTGGCCGCAGGCATCACATGGCTGTACAATACATTGGGGCCTGTGGGCGGAGCTCTCTTTGGATTTGCATACGCTCCTATTACCATGACCGGCATGCACCACAGCTTTATTGCCATTGAGACACAGCTGCTGGCTGACAGCGCCCATACAGGCGGCAGCTTCATTTTTTCAACTGCAAGCATGAATAATGTGGCCCAGGGCGCCGCGGTCCTGGCAGTGCTTCTCATGACAAAGAATGACAAGATGAAATCCATCTGCTCCGCGTCCGGCATTTCTGCTCTGTTGGGAATTACGGAACCAGCCATGTTCGGCGTGACATTGAAACTGAAGTATCCATTTTACGCGGCCATGGCTGGTTCGGCGGCAGGAAGCGCCTATCTGGCGGCCACCAAGACACTGGCGCAGGCATTGGGCGCAGCAGGACTTCCGGGCTTTATCTCCATGAAGCCTGACCACTATATGAATTTTGCCATTGGAATCATTTTGTCCATGGGCGTTGCCTTTGCCCTTACCATGGTGTTCTGGAAAAGGTTTGCTCTTGACCAGCAGGACGGAACGGAGAAAAGGACGGGAAGCAGGGCCGGGGAAATAGAAGAGGCTTCGGAAATGGAAATGCCACGGAAAATCGTCACCCAGCTTTACGTTCCCATGAAAGGCCAGATCCTGGATGTGGGGCAGTCCGCAGATGAGGTGTTTGCATCCAAGGCCCTGGGGAGCGGCGTGGCCATCAATCCCGCGGAGGGCATGGTATGTGCGCCGTGCGACGGTACCATAAGCCTGCTGTTTCCCACAAAGCATGCGGTGGGAATCACATCTGAGACAGGTGTGGAGGTGCTCATCCATATCGGAATCAATACGGTACAGCTGGACGGGCAGGGGTTTGAGGCATTTGTGTCCCAGGGTGATAAGGTGAAGAAGGGCGATAAGCTTATTGCCGCTGACCTGGATCTGATTCGGGAAAAGGGAATGAATCCGCAGACTATGATGATTCTGCCTGAGGGCGGAAATCTGGATGTGACCGTATATCCTGGTGAACAGGCAGATGCCAAAATTGTGGCGGTAAAGGCAGTGAAGACAGAATAAGCATGGCGGTGGCAGAGGCTATGAAGACAGCGTAAACACATGGTGACGGTAAGGAGGAAGCAGCTTGAAAAAATATGAAAAGGTCCGAAGGGAGGACTATGAGGCATGGTACCGGGAAAACAGGGAGTACAGAGAAATGGTCAAGGCGGATGACAGCCGCCTGGCCTACCACCTGATGCCTGAAACCGGCTGGCTGAACGACCCCAATGGCCTCTGCCAGTTTCAGGGACTGTACCATATTTATTATCAGTATACACCCTTTGAGCCTACAGGGGAGATTAAGCTCTGGGGTCACTATACCACCCGGGATTTCATCCATTATAAACAGGAGGAGCCGGTGCTTTTTCCGGATCAGGACATGGACGCCCATGGCGTATATTCCGGTTCAGCTTATGTGGAGGACAAAACCATCCACTATTTTTACACAGGTAATGTGAAGCTGTTTGACCGGGATGATTACGATTATATCATGGGCGGCCGGGTGAGCAACACCATTCATTTTACCAGCCAGGATGGGTATCATTTTTCTGCCAAGGAGCTGGTGATGAATCACGGAGATTATCCGGATGACATGAGCTGCCACATAAGGGATCCTAAAGTGTATAAAGAAGGGGAGTTTTATTATATGGTACTGGGAGCAAGGGATGTGCACAGCAAGGGAATGGTCCTCCTGTACCGGTCAATGGATTTAAAAAAATGGGAGTATTTTAACAGAATCACTACGGACAAAACCTTTGGCTATATGTGGGAATGCCCGGATTTGTTCTGCCTGGACGGACAGCTCTGTCTGGTCTGCTGCCCTCAGGGCGTGAAGCCAATGGGAACAGAGTATCAGAATGTGCATCAGTGTACGGTTTTCTTCCTGGACTATGATTTCAGGGAAAATACCTGCAAGCTGAAATCCCAGCTGCCTGGAATGGTGGACAGGGGATTTGACTTCTATGCGCCTCAGACCTTTCTGGATGAAAAGGGGCGGCGCATTCTCATAGGCTGGATGGGGATTCCGGATGCGGATTACACCAATCCGACGGTGAACGCCGGATGGCAGCACGCCCTTACCATGCCGCGGCAGCTCCATATGAGGGAAGGACGCCTTTTGCAGCAGCCTCTGGAGGAGATGAGGGAGCTTCGCAGGGACAGAAGGGATTACGATTTTGAGGAACTTGCCAAGGGCGTGGAGCCAGGGCTTGTGTTTGAAGGACGCATATCCTTTGTGACCTGTCATGACATGTGCCTGACTGTCAGAGGAGATGTGACGTTATCCTATGAAAATGGTTTGCTGACCCTGGATATGGGAACCTGCGGAAGCGGCAGGACCAGGCGGAGCGTCCCGTTGGAGAGGCTTACGGATTTGCATATTTTTTCAGACACCACTTCACTGGAAATATTTATAAACGAAGGCCGGGAGGTCTTTACCACAAGGGTATATGGTTCCCATCCGGGCATGCGGATGGAAGGAGATTGTTCCGGAAATGGGATTGTCTATGGACTGAATGGTTTTATATATGAATAAGGTTCAAGGAGCTACTAGGCATTGGTCTTAGCGCCTGTTCACCCGGCAAGGCGATAGACAGTGGAAAATGCAAAAGGACATTTGTCCAATGATTGCATCTGCATTTATAAAAAGACTGGCAGGAAGAAAGAGTTAGGAGACATAAATCCTATACTTTATTCCTGCTTTTCATATATAATAATTCCATGACCGGCCGAAAGGAATACAAAAATGGATGAAAATTTATTGAAGTTACTGGAACTTGTGGAAAAAGATAAAGTGCTGTTCCAGCTTCTGCGGCAGTGTCCTTATGAGAACCTGCGGAATTTTAAAGTAAGGAAATACAAGGATAGCCGGTTCGTGCTGAAACAGGGTGAAATATACAATACATTTTATATTGTAGCCTCTGGCTATGCGGATATCTATGTGGAATCTGAGCACGGTAAGAAGTATCTATTGTGTACCTACACAAAAGGGGATTACATAGGAGAGTTGGAACTGTTTTCCCAGGTTGGCTATATAAGCCGTGTGGAGGCCAGGGGTGATGTGACCATGCTGGAGCTGGACCGGACCTATTTTGTCAAATGGATTCGCATGGACAATAACTTCAATGAATATATGATTCGGACCCTGTGCAGCAATTCTTACCGGATGTGTTCGAATATGGGGCAGAACACCCTTTATACGCTGAAGCAGAGAATCTGCCAGTACCTGGTAGGCAATGCGGGAGCAGACGGTAAACTGCGCTTCGTGGTCTCATCTGAAATACTGAGCCAGAAGATGGCAGTGACCCAGCGAAGTGTGAATCGCGTTTTAAAACAACTGAAGGAACAGGGCCTTATTGAACTGAATAAGGGGAATATTGCCATAAAGGATTACGATGCCCTGAACAGAGAAAGAAATTAGGAGGAACAGTATGGATAGTTTACAGCCGCATATCAGATGCAGCAGGCAGGATGGCGCAGCCTACGCAATCCTTCCCGGAGACCCTGCAAGGGTAGAACGGATTAAGGGATTTCTGGAGGATGTTAAGGAGATTGCATTTAACAGGGAGCATAAAAGCGTCAGCGGTATCTATAAGGGGGTCCGGGTCATGGCCGTTTCCACGGGAATGGGCGGGGCGTCCACGGGAATCGCGGTGGAGGAACTGCATCACATAGGCGTAAAGAATATGATACGGATTGGAAGCTGCGGCGCTTTGCAGAGGGATATACATATGGGAGACCTGCTTCTGATTCATGGGGCTGTCCGGGATGACGGCGCTTCCAGATCCTATGTAGAGGAGCAGTATCCGGCGGTGCCTGATACGGAGCTTCTTATGTGCATGGTTGAGACAGCGAAAACATTCCATTTTCCCTTTCGTATAGGTAAATGCAGAAGCCATGACAGCTTTTATACGGACCGGGAGGATGAGATTGACGCCTACTGGCATGAAAAAGGAATATTAGGTGCGGATATGGAGACTGCGGCGCTGTTCACCATAGGCGCGTTAAGAGGCGTCAAGACAGCGTCCGTCCTGAATACGGTCAGCCTGTTCGAGGGGAATCTTGAGGAGGAAATCAATGGATACGTGGAGGGCATTTACCAGGCGGCAGAGGGAGAAAAGAATGAAATCCTTCTGGCCCTGGAAACGATTGTGCGAATGGAAGAAAAAGTTCGTGAACAGGAGGCGGGAAGATGAAAGAAAAAAATTATAACAGCCCCTGGTCCCTGAAATTTAATACGGCCGCGCTGGTACTGATACCTGCTGCAGTGGGGATTAATTATATCGGTAAGCTGTTTGCCGGCGTATTGAAACTGCCGCTTTGGCTGGACTCCATTGGAACCTGCCTTGCGGCCTGTCTTGCCGGTCCGGTTGTGGGGGCGATTGCAGGAGCTGCCAACAATCTGATATATGGCCTTACCATGGACCCCATATCTACAGTATATGCCCTTTCACAGGCGGCCCTTGGAATTGTGGTGGGACTGATGTCGTATTATGGTCGGATGAAAAACCTGAGGGGGACTATCTTAACCGGTGTTCTGGCAGGCCTGGCTGCTGTTATCGTATCCACCCCCCTGAACATGATGTTTTGGGGAGGAACAACAGGTAATCTGTGGGGAGACATTGTATATGCAGGAGCCTTGTCTCAGGGGCTTCCAGCCTGGATTGCATCCACGGCGGATGAAATCGTGGTGGACCTTCCGGACAAAATCGTGGTGCTTTTGCTGGTGGCGGGACTCTATAGAGGATTTCCAAAAAGCATTCTGTCCCTGTATCAGAGCAACAGCAAAATAGAAAGTCTGGACTAAGGAGAAGATGAATGAAAAGTATAAGTTTATATGAGGAAAAAAACTCTTTTTTAAACAGGCTTTCGCCTGAAAGCAAGATTCTGTATGTTTTGTCCGCTGTTTTCATCCCGATTTTCATGGGGAATCATATGGTCAGCACGGGATTCATCCTTTTAAGCGCGTTGCTGCTGTTTGGTTCCGGTGTAATCCGAAAAACCATACCTATCTTAGGTGTGTCTGGTTTTGTGGTACTCACCGTGCTGCTGATTCAGGGATTGTTCCGGGCTGGGAACGAAACAGCGCTCTTTGGCATCTTAGGGCTTACCTTCTATAAAGAAGGTCTTATGTTTGCTCTGGATATCGCCATTAATGTGTTTAATATCATCCTTTGCTTCTGCGTACTGGTACTTTGCACCAAACCGTCCGACATGATTGAGAACTTTGTGCGCAGAGGATTTTCGCCCAGATTTGGATATGTGTTTATTTCCTTGTTCCAATTGATTCCGCAGATGACGGAAAAAATGGCAACCATTACGGATGCCCAGAAAAGCAGGGGAATGGAAACAGAGGGGAGCCTTCTGGTGAGGATGAAGGCATTTCTTCCTCTGATTTCACCAGTTATTATGAGCTCTTTTATAGATACAAAGGAGCGGGCCATTGCGCTTGAGGTGCGTGGATTTAATGCAAAAAACAGGAAGACATTTCTTAATGAACAGCATAAGACCACACTGGACAAGGTGATTCAGGGATTTCTGATTCTTGGTATTGTGGGAGCAATTGGTTGGAGGATTATGACATGGCTGAGATAAAAGTAACAAATCTGAAATACAGGTATCCCCACACAGACCGCTTTGCCCTGGACGGAATCAATTGTGAAATCCATGCGGGTGAGTTCATAGGTATTATAGGAAGGAATGGCTCGGGTAAGAGTACATTTTGCCAGGCCCTCACAGGACTGGTTCCCAACTTTTATAGGGGTGCATACGGAGGGAAGGTCTTTGTGGATGACATCGAGGTCAGGCATGTGGAGGTGGATGACTTATGCCGGAAGGTGGGAATCGTGTTCCAGAATCCATTTAACCAGGTGACGGGTTCCAAACTGACTGTCTATGAGGAAATTGCATTTGGTCTGGAGAATTTCGGCATACCAAGGGATGAGATGATACGGCGCATTGACAGAAGCCTTGAGGAACTGGATATTGTCCGGTTTAAAGACAGGGCGCCCTTTGACCTTTCAGGGGGACAGATGCAGAGGATGGCCATTGCCAGCATCATTGCCATGGAGCCTGAGGTTATCATATTGGATGAACCAACCTCGCAGCTGGACCCGCAGGGAAGCGAGGAGGTGTTCCGAGCGGTTCAGAGACTGAGCCGGCAGGGAATCACTATCATTATGGCAGAACACAAGATGGAGAAAATTGCAGCCTACAGCGATCGGGTCATGCTGCTGGATGACGGAAAACTGGTGGATTTTGATGCACCCGGAGCTATATTTTCCAGGAATGATTTAAAGGAACATGGTGTAATCGCGCCTTCCTATACAAGGATATGCCGGGAACTTGGAATAAAGACAAAAGAGAAGGGCCAATATCCGGTTACCCTGGAAGAGGCAGGCGCGCTTCTTACATACGTACAGGAGGGGACGGTATGAACCAGATTGACATAAAGGGGCTGCATTTTTCATATACGGAAAAGGAAGAAATCCTAAAAGGAATCAATCTTGTTATTGACGAGCGCCCTACTGCCATCATCGGGCAGAATGGGGCTGGAAAGACTACCTTTGTTAAACTGTTAAAGGGACTTTTGCGGCCCACACAGGGGAACATTCTGTTTAATGGCCAGGACCTGTCGGGTTTTACGGCAGCTCAGTTGGCAAAGGACATTGGACTGGTGTTTCAGAATCCCAATGACCAGATATTTAAGAATACGGTAATAGATGAGGTGATGTTCGGGCCCCTGCAGATTGGCATGGACAGACAGGCCGCGGAAACATCAGCCCAAAAGGCGTTAGCCATGGTGGGACTGGAGGGAGCCGAAAAGGTAAATCCCTATGACCTGGGACTCTCCGACAGAAAAATGGTATCCATTGCAGCAATTATAGCCATGGACACGGATGTAGTCATATTTGATGAACCCACTATTGCCCAGGATTATATGGGCAAGGAGCGGATTAAGGCCATTATGAAGGCGCTTAACAGGGAACACAAAATTGTTATTTCCATTCTCCATGATATGGATTTTGTGGCGGAAACGTTTGAGCGGGCTATTGTATTTGCAAAGGGGAATGTACTTCTGGACGGGGATACCAGGGCTGTATTTGGACAGAAGGATATGCTGGAGCAGGCATATCTGGAGCAGCCCGGAGCCACCAGATTGTGCCATGAACTGGGATACAGCGAGGTTTTTTTGTCCCCTGAGGAATTTATAAATTTCAAGAAGGGCAAGGAGTTGGCCAGCTCTGTTGTGTAATAAGATATTTTTTCAGGCGTGGGCCTGCCTCCGAAAATGATGTGGGCGCTAAAGCCAGCGGGATTGCGGCCGCCCTATTTCAAGGCCTTCTTCGCTTTCCCACCGCTTAATCCAGGCTGCAACACCGGATTCCTCCTCGCCAATTTCAGCTTAGACGGCCCGGGCCTTATAACCGTTGGTACGGCGGCCGATCCTCCCGCCTGCCTCCTGATAACGGTTGCTGACTTCTATAAAAACTGGTCGTTTTCAGAACGTTTATAGGATATGATGTCATTGATGTCGCAGTCCAGGATGCGGCAGAGGTCATTGAGCGTCGTGGTGCTTAAGGGCTTGTTCTTCCGGAGCCTGTCTATGGTGGAGCTTGACAGGTTATGATTATAGATTAAGGTGTAGGTGGATTCATCAGAATTCTTGAGCGTGTTCCAAAAAGGTTCATATGTAATCACGGTGTATCCTCTTTTCTTACGTGTATATTATATAAATAGAAAAATAAGGTAATTTTAGTTTACCTAAAAAAATGGCTCATTTTCCGGATATACAGAATTTGCCTACAAAAAAGGTGAAAAATTTTATTTTAGCCGTAAGGGGAGAGGGAACGGACGTATGTCAGGCGGACAGAATCCATTGCCCTGCATTTTCCTTAGAATCTATCTAAAGAACGCTGGGATCAGAATATTTCCCCCTCATGGAAAAAAATTCTAAAACAGGAAAGTCCGTTGAAATACAGGGCTTTTAAGGAAAATGTAAGACAGTGTAAGGGGAAAAGGACTTGCTTTTTTCATAAAAGTTTGTATAATGGGATAACGGAGTGAAACTAAGCGTGTAATCTTCAGTTATCAGGCTTATGAATCCAGGAGGCAGAGTAGAATGAAAGTCAGGAAGGTACTGGGCGGCTTTGCATGGGCCATGCTGGCGGCAATGCTGATTTTGGTGAACGCAATGGCGGCTGACGGGGATGAATTGTTCGACCGGACAGAGAATTCCAATGTATCAGCGGTGATGCAGTGACGAAGCAGTATTTTTTGAAGTTCAGCAGTTATGAGGAGAGACCGGCACGGTTGCTGGTCTTTTTTAATGCAATAAAAGCAGGCTCCATTGTTTTTAACAAATCACAGGGATGCTGACAGCAAGTTTTGCAATGTATTAAACAAAAAGGGATATGGATTATTCGCCCGCGGGGTGGTAATATTAAATCATGAAATCAACGAGCACAGGAGGGAAAGGTTATGCATTTATTAGACAGTGAACTGAGGAATAAGGAAGAGTGGGAAGCAGCGGGAATAGAACTTCCAAAATTTGACAGGGAAGCGATGAAGGCAGCTACCAGGGAGTGTCCGCAGTGGGTGCATTTCGGAGCAGGCAATATCTTCCGCGCATTTCCGGCAGCATGTCAGCAGAAGCTGCTGAACGATGGTGTTGAAAAGACCGGCATCATTGTGGCGGAAGGTTATGACTATGAAATCATCAAGAAGGCATACAGGCCTCAGGATGACTTAAGCCTCCTGGTCACACTGAAGGCCAACGGTACCATTGAAAAGACCGTGATTGGAAGCCTTGCACAATCCCTGACCGTGGACCGCCATGATGAGGTCGACTGGAACCGTTTAAAGGATATCTTTGCCAGCAAGACGCTGCAGATGGTCAGCTTCACGATTACGGAAAAAGGTTACAGCATCACTTCAGCAGACGGTTCCTTCCGCCCGGACGTAAAGGCTGATTTTGAGGCTGGTCCGGAGCAGGCAGACAGTTATATCGGCAAGCTGGCAGCCCTGTGTTACTGGAGATATACCCATGGGACGGCCCCGCTGGCGCTGGTAAGCATGGATAACTGTTCCCACAACGGCGATAAGCTGTACGCGGCCGTGGACGCTTATGCAAAGGCATGGACAGAGAACGGCAAGGCTGACAAGGGATTTCTGGAGTATATTGAGAATCCGGCTCATGTTTCCTTCCCCTGGAGCATGATTGACAAAATCACCCCGCGTCCGGATGACAGCGTAAAGAAAATGCTGGAGGAGGCCGGCTTCACAGATACAGAGAGCATTGTCACCAGCAAGAACACATATGTGGCTCCTTTTGTAAATGCAGAGGAGGCTGAGTATCTGGTTATTGAGGACGCATTCCCCAACGGACGTCCCCTGCTTGAAAAGGCAGGCGTCATGTTTACCGCCAGGGATACCGTTGAAAAGGTGGAGCGCATGAAGGTGTGCACCTGCCTGAACCCCCTTCACACCACCCTGGCCGTATATGGCTGTCTCCTGGGCTACACCAAGATCAGCGAGGAGATGAAGGATGCAGACCTGGTGAAGCTGGTGGAAATCATCGGTTATAAAGAAGGACTTCCTGTGGTTACGGATCCCGGCATCCTTTCTCCTAAGAAATTTATTGACGAGGTATTGCAGATTCGAGTTCCCAATCCATTTATGCCTGATACGCCCCAGAGAATTGCATGCGATACCTCCCAGAAGCTGTCCATCCGTTTCGGCGAAACCATCAGGGAGTATATGGCAAGGCCCGAGCTGGATGTGAAGTCCCTTAAGTTCATACCTATGGTTCAGGCGGGCTGGTGCCGTTACCTGTTAGGGGTAGACGATGAGGGCAATACCTTCACCGTGAGCCCTGACCCGATGTATGAGGGCCTGGCTGAGAAGCTTAAGGGTGTGAGGATAGGGGAGCCTTGTAATGTACACGAGGTGCTTCAGCCTATTTTGAGCGATGCCAAGATATTCGGAGTGGACCTGTATGAGGCAGGGCTGGGCGAATATGTGGAGAGCATTTTCGCTGAAATGACAGCAGGCAGGGGTGCTGTAAGAGCTGCCCTTCAGAAACACCTGGCAGAGGCATAATCATATTTGATTTATAAAACACGGATTTAGAGGATTATGGGGTTAGAGGATTATGGGTTTATAAAATATGAGTTCCGGCCCCAGGCCGGCCCGGCGCACGCCCGGACAATGGCATATAGCCGTTGTCCGGGCGTTCTGTGCTGCTGAAGGCAGACATTGGTATTTACAAGAAGTGGGAGAAATTAATGAAATTGTAACATAAAAGTCATATTTTATATACAAAACAGGAAGAATATGGTATTATAGTGGGAACGAACGGATGTTTATGTCTGATTCACTGAACTTACAGGCATTTGCCTTTTTGATATAGATTAAGAATGGAAATGGGAATTTCCAGGAATCATAAGATAATTGGGAAAGACAGAGGTTACGTATGAAAAGGTGGATAGTAGCAGGCATATTAATCCTTGCATTGACAGGATGTTCCCGGTATGAACCGGCAAAAGAGATGACCAGGTCCCAGGAGGAAGCCGCGCGGCCTGAGGAAGCAGAGGCACAGTCCGGGCAGGAGACCCAGGAGGCGGAGGCGGCTGATTCAGAGGTCATTACCATTTCCTCATATCCCCCCAGGAACCCGGTAAAGGTTAAGGGCATCTATGTGTCCGCCTATGTGGCCGGAACCGGCGATATGATGGATAAAATCATTGAGGAGATCGACAGGACGGAGCTCAATGCAGTGGTCATTGATGTAAAGGACGACCAGGGAAGGATTACCTATGCCATGGATTCCCCTACGGTAAATGAGATAGGGGCCTGCCAGGTTTTTATCCGGGACATGCCGGCTCTTATGGCAAAGCTTAAGGAGCACGGAATCTATACCATAGCCAGGGTGGTGGCCTTCAGGGACCCCTATCTTGCGGAACAGAAGCCCGAATGGAGCCTTCATGTGGCGGATGACAAAATTTACCGGGATAATAAGGGCCTCGCATGGGTAAATCCCTATAAGAAGGAAGTCTGGGATTATCTGGTCGAGGTGGGGAAAAAGGCAGGCGAGGTGGGATTTGACGAAATTCAGTTTGATTACATCCGATTTGCCGTGGACAGGACCATGAATAACGTTGTGTTTGACGATGGGGATACCCAGGGGCGTAATAAGACCCAGGCAATTACGGAATTCATAAGCTATGCGCATGATGAGCTGGCAAAGGAAGGACTCTTTGTGTCGGCTGACGTATTCGGCGCCATCATGCGCAGCGAAGAGGACGCGGCTGCCGTAGGCCAGGAATACGAGGACATGGCGGAGTATCTGGATTATATATGTCCCATGATTTATCCATCCCACTATGGGCCGGGAAATTTTGGAATAGAGTATCCAGATACCCAGCCTTATGATACAATATTAAATGCATTGAATGGTTCCAGGGAGCTTCTGGCCGCATCCGCGAAGGATGACACGCCTCAGGCAGTGGTAAGGCCGTGGCTTCAGGACTTTACGGCGTCCTATCTGGAACATTATATTAGATATGGCGACGAACAGGTGAGGCAGCAGATTCAGGCTGTCTACGATGCCGGCTATGACCAGTGGATTCTCTGGGATGCAGGTGTCAGCTATCACTACGGCGGGCTGCTGACTCCGGAGGAAGCGGCAAAAGAGGACGAGCGAATAGCCCGGTCCAGGGCGGCGGCGGAGACGGAAGGGGGTCCTGCGGACAATACTCCCGCGGAGAATACTCCCGCGGAGAATGTCCCTGCGGAGCATACTCCTGCGGATAACATCCCGCCGGCAAGCACCGCCCGGTAAAACGGCGGAACATAAAGCCATATGAAAAGGATGGTGACAGGCATTGTTTGATTTAGAGGAAGAACTGAAGAAACTCCCGGCCAGTCCGGGGGTTTATCTTATGCACAATGACAGAGATGAGATCATATACGTGGGCAAGGCCATCAGTCTTAAGAACCGGGTCAGGCAGTATTTTCAGAGCAGCAGGAATAAGACGGCTAAAATTGAACAGATGGTGTCCCACATTGCGTGGTTTGAATATATCCTGACGGATTCCGAGCTGGAAGCCCTGGTACTGGAGTGCAACCTGATTAAGGAGCACAGGCCGCGGTACAACACCATGTTAAAGGATGACAAAAGCTATCCCTATATCAAGGCAACCATGGGGGAGGATTTTCCGCGCCTTTTGTTTGCCAGGGATATGAAGAAGGACGGCAGGAGCCGTTACTTTGGCCCCTATACCAGCGCGGGGGCCGTGAAGGATACGCTGGATTTGATACACAAATTATACCGCATCAGGACCTGCAACCGGAACCTGCCAAAGGATACGGGAAAGGAGCGTCCATGTCTCAATTACCATATCAAGCAGTGTGACGCCCCCTGCCAGGGATATATATCCAGGGAGGAATACCAGTCCAACTTCAGTCAGGCCCTGGACTTTTTAAACGGCAGATACGACCCTCTCATAAAGAGTCTCCAGGAAAAGATGCAGACGGCCTCCGACAGCCTGGAGTTTGAACGGGCCATTGAGTACCGGGAGCTGTTAAACAGCGTGAAGCAGGTGGCGCAGAAGCAGAAGATAACCAGCAGCGGCATGGAGGACCGGGATATCGTGGCTATGGCCAGGGATGAGAGGGACGCGGTGGTACAGGTGTTCTTTATCCGCGAGGGCAAACTGATCGGCAGGGACCATTTCCATATATCGGCCGCAACGGCGGAAAATGAGGGCGAGATTCTGGACAGCTTTGTAAAGCAGTTTTATGCGGGCACTCCTTTTATTCCAAGGGAACTGTGGCTCCAGCACCCCCTGGGGGATGAGGAGGTCATCAGCCAGTGGCTGTCCGCCAAACGGGGGCAGAAGGTAAGGCTGGTGGTTCCAAAAAAGGGAGAGAAGGAACGTCTGGTGGAGCTGGCGGCCAGGAATGCCGCTCTGGTGCTGTCCCAGGATAAGGAGCGGATTAAGAAAGAGGAGCTTCGCACCATCGGGGCAATGAACCAGATTGGAGAGCTCATTGGCATTGGAGGAATCCGGCGCATGGAGGCATATGATATCTCCAACACCAGCGGCGTGGAGTCTGTGGGCTCCATGGTGGTATACGAGGACGGCAGGCCCAAGCGCAGCGATTACAGAAAATTCCGCATCAAGACGGTCCGGGGCCCCAACGACTACGCGTCCATGGAAGAGGTGCTGACACGCAGGTTTTCCCATGGCATGAGGGAAACGGAGGAACTGAAGGAAAGGGGAGCCGATTTGAGCCTGGGAAGTTTTACCAGATTTCCTGACCTTATCATGATGGACGGCGGCAGGGGCCAGGTGAATATAGCCCTGGAAGTCCTTGGCAAGCTGGGGCTTTCCATTCCGGTGTGCGGTATGGTGAAGGATGATAATCACAGAACCAGGGGACTCTATTATAACAATGTGGAGGTGCCCATTGACCGGCACTCCGAAGGGTTCAGGCTCATCACCAGGATTCAGGATGAGGCGCACCGTTTTGCCATTGAATACCACAGAAGCCTCAGGGGAAAGGGCCAGGTAAAATCCATACTGGACGATATTCCCGGTATCGGGCCGGCCAGGAGAAAGGCCCTCATGCGCCGCTTTAAGGATATAGAGGCGGTGAGGAGCGCCTCAGTGGAAGACCTGGAGCAGACGCCCCAGATGAACCGCAGGTCAGCCGAATCCGTGTACCGCTACTTCCATCCGCGGCCGGACGGGACTGAAACCGGGGCCGTCACAAACCCGGATGACGGGATTGAAATGACTTCCCAGAATCTGGAAACACAATGATAAAAATACATGACAACCGAATCAAATTATGATAGTATGATAGAAGTTAAACGAGAAGTAAAACCAGGTCAAGGGGGTATTATCATGCATGGAGTAACTATATCGGAATTAATCGAGAAAATGAAGCTTAAAAACACCACGCCGGAGATTGACACGGACAAGATTGTGCTGACCCATCCGGACGTGAACCGTCCGGCCCTGCAGCTCACGGGTTTCTTTGACCATTTTGACAGGGAGCGGGTTCAAATCATCGGATACGTAGAGCAGGCATATATTAATACCATGGACCAGGAGCAGAAGCGCCGGATGTACGATAAGCTCACATCCAGCCAGATTCCCTGTCTGGTGTTCAGCCGCGACCAGGAGCCGGATGAAGACCTTCTGGAATTCTGTAATTACTATGGCGTTCCCTGCCTTGTGTCTGATAAGACCACCTCTGCCCTGATGGCAGAAATCATCCGCTGGCTTAACGTGAAGCTGGCTCCCTGTATCAGTATCCACGGCGTTCTGATTGACGTATTCGGCGAGGGTGTGCTGATTATGGGCGAGAGCGGCATCGGCAAGAGCGAGGCTGCCCTGGAACTGATTAAGCGGGGACACCGTCTGGTGACGGATGACGTGGTGGAGATACGCCGGGTCAGCGATGACACCCTGATTGGAAGCGCCCCTGACATCACCAAGCATTTTATCGAACTGCGCGGCATCGGCATCATTGATGTAAAGACCCTGTTCGGTGTGGAGAGCGTTAAGGATACCCAGTCCATTGACATGGTCATCAAGCTGGAGGACTGGAGCAAGGATAAGGAGTACGACAGACTGGGCCTGGAAGACCAGTACACGGAATTTTTGGGCAACCAGGTGGTCTGCCACACCATTCCCATCCGTCCGGGACGTAATCTGGCCATTATCGTGGAGTCCGCGGCTGTCAACTACCGCCAGAAGAAGATGGGCTACAATGCGGCCCAGGAGCTTTACAACCGGGTACAGGCCAATCTTGGAAAGGGCCAGTAAAATTAAGTCTTAAGCGAGGAATGTATTTTGAAGCTGGAACATATGTTGAAAGAGGTGCTTGTATCAGAGGGGGCGGCGTGCCGTTTCATGGAACCCATGAGCAGCCACACCACCTTCCGCATCGGGGGGCCGGCTGAAGCCTATGTGTGCCCCGGCAATGAAGAGGAGCTGGGAAAGGTTATCTGCCTGTGCAGGGAACACGGTATTCCCTGGAGAGTGCTGGGAAATGGAAGCAATCTCCTGGTCAGCGACAGGGGAATCGAGGGCGTGGTCATTGCGATGGAAGGAAACTGGTGCCATGCCGGGGCAGAGGGAAACCTTATACGTGCGGGGGCAGGTGAACTGCTGGCCCGTGTGGCCCGTGTGGCCCTGGAACACGGTCTGACCGGTATGGAATTTGCCGCAGGCATACCCGGCAGCGTCGGCGGCGCCCTGGTGATGAACGCGGGGGCCTATGGCTCTGAGATAAAGAATATCCTCAAATCAGCCAGGGTCATGACAAATGAGGGAGAGGTGCTGGAGCTTTCCCGTGATGAACTGGAACTGGGATACCGCACCAGCTGTATCCCCGACAAGGGATATACGGTGCTGGAGGCATCCTTTCATCTGGAACCGGGGGAACGGGCGGCTATTGAGGCCCGGATGAAGGAACTGGCGGCCAGACGGAGGGAGAAACAGCCTTTGGAATATCCCAGCGCAGGCAGCACCTTTAAACGTCCCCAGGGATATTTTGCTGGCAAGCTCATAGAGGATGCCGGTCTCAGGGGATATGGCATGGGCGGTGCCAGGGTATCGGAGAAGCACTGCGGTTTTGTGATCAACGGCGGAAACGCCACTGCGTCCGATGTCATGGCCCTGTGCGGACATATCAGAAAGACGGTGCTGGAACAATCCGGCGTGGAGCTTGAGATGGAAGTGAAGCGCTGGGGGGAATTCTGATTTGAAATGCTAATCTTACGCAACTGAGGAGGATGGATGAAGCTTGTGATTGTAACCGGAATGTCCGGGGCAGGCAAGACAATTGCACTGAAAATGCTGGAGGATTTGGGCTTTTACTGTGTGGATAACCTGCCCATATCCCTGGTGGATAAATTTGCCCAGCTGGCAGCGGCCGGCAGTGACATCAGCCAGGCCGCCCTGGGCATAGACATCCGCAGCGGCGAGGAACTGAGCCAGCTGGATGCTATTTTCAGGGGATGGAAGGAACTGGGGATGGATTACCAGATTCTGTTCCTGGATGCCAATGACGGGGTCCTGATTAAGCGGTACAAGGAAACCCGCCGCAGCCATCCCCTGGCCGGGACAGGCAGGCTGGACAAGGGAATTGAAAAGGAGAGGGTCAAGCTGGCCTTTCTCAAGAAGGATGCGGATTTCATCATTGACACCAGCAAGCTTCTTACCAGGGAGCTGCGGCAGGAACTGGAGAAAATATTCCTCAAACACCAGGAGTACTGCAACATGTTCGTCACAGTCCTCTCCTTTGGCTTTAAGTATGGGATTCCGGAGGATGCGGACCTGGTTTTCGACGTGCGTTTTCTGCCTAATCCCTACTATGTGGAGGAACTGCGCCCGCTGACAGGGGAGGATCAGTCTGTCCGGGATTATGTGATGCAGGGAGGCACCTGCGCGCAGTTTTTGGACAAGCTCTATGATATGATGGATTTCCTCCTGCCTAATTATATCAATGAAGGAAAGAACCAGCTGGTGGTGGCGGTGGGATGCACCGGAGGCAAGCACCGCTCCGTGACGGTTGCCAGGGCCCTTTGCGGCCACCTGACCGCCAAGGCCGAATACGGCATCAAAATAGAACACAGGGACATCGACAAAGACAATAAAAGGAAGTAGCGGACATGTCATTTTCTTCCAACGTAAAAGACGAGCTGTCCAGGCAGATGCCCGGGGCTCGCCACTGCCAGATAGCGGAAACAGCAGCTATCCTGAGTCTGTGCGGCAGGGTAAAGATATCGGCCTCAGACCGTTTTTGGATTGAAATCCATACGGAAAATGTGGCAGTTGCAAGAAAGTACTTTACATTATTGAAAAAAACATTTAATATAAGAACGGATGTCTCGATTCGCAGTGGAATGAATCACGGGCGGAGCAGGACATACATCGTAGCAGTCAGAGAACATGAGGAAGCCCTCAAGGTCCTGCAGGCAGTGAAGCTTATCAATACCCAGGGGGAAATTGGTGAAAACCTTTCCCTGATTCGGAATGTGGTTCTTCAGAATGCCTGCTGCAGACGGGCTTTCATACGTGGCGCCTTCCTGGCGGCGGGTTCCATCAGCGCCCCGGAGAAGTTCTACCACTTTGAAATCGTGTGTCCCACCGAGCCGAAGGCGGAACAGCTTAAAAACATCATTGCCACCTTTGATATCGAGGCCAAGATAGTGCCGAGGAAAAGGTACTATGTGGTCTATATCAAGGAGGGCAGTCAGATTGTGGACATCCTTAATGTGATGGAGGCTCCGGTATCCCTTATGGAGCTGGAGAATATCCGCATTGTCAAGGAGATGAGGGGCAGCGTAAACCGCCAGGTCAACTGCGAGACTGCCAATATCAATAAGACCGTGTCAGCTGCGGTAAAACAGATAGAGGACATCCGTTTCATCCAGTCTGTTGCCGGTCTTTCGGGTCTGCCTGAGAGTCTTCAGGAGATGGCCCGCATACGGCTGGAACGGCCGGAGGCGACCTTAAAGGAATTGGGGGAGGCCCTGGAACCGCCTGTGGGTAAATCGGGCGTGAACCACCGTTTGAGGAAATTAAGCCTTGTGGCTGAGGAACTGCGGCAGCAGTATCCAGACCGTAATACATCAAGTTTGCAATAGTTTTATCAAGTACGAATCAGTACGGGCACCTGAATGGCAGTCGGGATGCGGCCAGATTGGAACATGACCATTGGAACGTATCAGGGGCTGTGCACCATTCAAAGGAATGAGGAGGATTATTATGGTAAAGAAATTGATTACAGTTGAATTGGCATCAGGACTTGAGGCGAGACCGGCAGCTATGCTCGTGCAGGTGGCCAGTCAGTACGAAAGCGCGATTTACCTGGAAGCAGAGGCAAAGCGTGTGAATGCCAAGAGCATCATGGGAATGATGACTCTCTGTCTGACCGCAGGCGAATCCATTTTGGTGGAAGCCGACGGAAAGGACGAGGAAGCAGCTGTAACTGAAATTGAGAAGTATCTGAAAAACCAGTAACTACCAGTCCGTTTGTTTGGAGAGATAGATAACGGGAATCAGGCAGGACTTGCCTGGTTCTCTTTTCTTTTATCCGGATTTATGATAAACTGTTACTCGAATGATACCGCAAGGATAAGGAGAGAATAGGGAATGGCATTTACCCATTTGCACGTCCATACGGAATACAGCCTTCTGGACGGTTCCTGTAAAATCAAGGAGCTGACAGCCAGGGCAAAGGAGCTTGGCATGGACAGCATGGCTGTCACGGACCATGGTGTGATGTATGGAGTCATTGATTTTTATAAAGCTGCCAGGGAGGCCGGCATTAAGCCCATCCTGGGATGCGAGGTCTATGTGGCCCCGGGCTCCCGCTTTGACAGGGAAACGGTAAGCGGCGAGGACCGGTATTATCACCTGGTGCTGCTGGCAGAGAACAACAAGGGTTATGAAAACCTGATGAAAATTGTGTCCAAGGGGTTTGTGGACGGATTTTACTATAAACCCAGAGTGGACTACGAGGTGCTGCGGACCTACCGCGAGGGAATCATTGCCCTCAGCGCCTGTCTGGCAGGGGAGGTGCAGCGCTGCCTGACCAGAGGAATGTATGAGGAGGCGGTCAGGGCATCCGAAAGGTATGTGGACATATTCGGAAAGGACAACTTCTTCCTGGAGCTTCAGGACCACGGGCTGCCGGACCAAAGGTTAGTAAACCAGGGCCTTATGCGCATGAGCAGGGATACGGGCCTTAAGCTGGTGGCCACCAATGATATCCATTACACCTATGCCGAGGATGAGAAGGCCCATGATATCCTTCTGTGCATCCAGACCGGCAAGAAGGTGGCGGATGAGGACAGGATGCGCTACGAAGGGGGCCAGTACTACTGTAAGTCCGAGGAGGAAATGCGGGCCCTGTTCCCCTATGCGCCTGAGGCCATCGAAAATACCCATATGATAGCGGAGCGCTGCAATGTGGAGATTGAGTTCGGGATCACCAAGCTTCCGAAATATGAGGTGCCTGAGGGCTTTGACTCCTGGAGCTACTTAAACCATCTGTGCCGTGAGGGCTTTAAGACTCGTTACCCGGATGATGACGGCACACTGAGCAGCCGGCTGGACTATGAGCTGGATGTTATCCGCTCCATGGGATACGTGGATTATTTCCTGATAGTGTGGGATTTTATCAACTATGCCCGTTCCCAGGACATTATCGTGGGGCCTGGGCGGGGTTCCGCCGCCGGAAGCATTGTAAGCTACACACTGGGAATCACCAATATTGATCCGGTGCGTTATAATCTTCTCTTTGAGCGTTTCCTGAACCCGGAGCGCGTGTCCATGCCTGATATTGATATTGACTTTTGTTATGAGCGGCGCCAGGAGGTAATTGACTACGTGGTGCGCAAATACGGCAAGGACCAGGTGGTGCAGATTGTCACCTTCGGTACCCTGGCGGCCAAGGGTGTTGTCCGCGATGTGGGGCGTGTGCTGGATTTGCCCTATTCCCTGTGCGACACCATTGCCAAGATGATCCCGGGGGATCTGGGGATGACGCTGGATAAGGCTCTGACCATGAATCCGGATCTTAAGAAGGCATACAATGAGGATGAACAGGTCCATTATCTCATCGACATGTCCAGGCGTCTGGAGGGACTGCCCAGGCATACCTCCATGCATGCGGCCGGAGTGGTGATTGGCAGCCGGTCCATTGACGAGTTTGTGCCTCTGTCCAGGGCCTCTGACGGCACCATCACCACCCAGTTTACCATGACAACCATCGAGGAGCTGGGACTTCTCAAAATGGATTTTCTGGGGCTGCGGACCCTGACGGTTATCCAGAACGCGGTGCGGCTGGCTGAAAAGGACTACGGCATAACCATTGACATTGACCACATTGATTTTGACGATAAGAAGGTGCTTGAATCCATCGGAACAGGCAGGACCGAGGGCGTGTTCCAGCTGGAAAGCGCGGGGATGAAGAGCTTCATGAAGGAGCTTAAGGCGGAGAACCTGGAGGATATCATAGCAGGTATCTCCCTGTACCGTCCGGGCCCCATGGATTTTATACCCAAATATCTGAAGGGAAAGAACGACAGGGCTTCCATCACCTATGACTGTCCCCAGCTGGAGCCCATATTAAGCCCTACCTATGGCTGTATCGTGTACCAGGAGCAGGTGATGCAGATCGTGCGTGATTTGGCCGGATATACTATGGGACGAAGCGACCTGGTGCGCCGTGCCATGAGCAAGAAGAAAACGTCGGTCATGGAGAAGGAACGCCAGAACTTTGTCTACGGCAACCAGTCGGAAGGGGTTAAGGGCTGTGTGAACAACGGCATTGACGAGAAGACAGCAAACCACATCTACGATGAGATGATTGACTTTGCAAAATACGCTTTCAACAAGTCCCACGCAGCGGCTTACGCGGTGGTGTCTTACCAGACAGCCTATCTGAAATACTATTACCCCAGGGAGTTTATGGCGGCCCTCATGACATCGGTTATGGACAATGTAAGTAAATTTTCAGAGTATGTGCTGACCTGCCGCCGCATGATGGGCATTCCGGTGCTGCCGCCGGATATCAACGAGGGCGAGAGCGGCTTCTCCGTGTCAGGGGACGCTATCCGTTACGGCCTGTCCGCCATCAAGAGCGTGGGCAAACCTGTGACAGAGGTAATCCTGGCAGAGAGGGAGAGAAACGGTCCCTTCCGTTCCATGGAGGATTTCGTGGGGCGCATGAGCATGAAGGAAGTGAACAAGAGAACACTGGAAAATTTCATCAAGTCAGGCGCTCTGGATACCCTGCCCGGAACCAGACGGCAGAAGATGGCAGTGGCGCCCACCATGCTGGAGGAGAAGGCCAGGGAGAAAAAATCCATGTTTGAGGGACAGTTAAGCCTTTTCGACATTGCGGGTGAGGAAGACAGAAACGAATTCCAGATTACATTTCCGGATGTGGGGGAATACTCAAAGGATGAGCTTCTTGCCTTTGAGAAGGAAATACTGGGAGTCTACATCAGCGGCCATCCCCTGGATGACTATGAGGATACATGGAGGAGGAACATAACAGCCACCTCCGCTCAGTTCATCGTGGACGAGGAGACGGACGAGGCAGGGGTGGAGGACGGCTCCAGGGCTGTCATCGGCGGACTGGTGGCAGGCAAGACCGTAAAGACCACCAGGACCAACCAGCTCATGGCCTTCATAACGCTGGAAGACCTTCTGGGACCGGTGGAGGTCATAGTGTTCCCGAGGGATTACGAGGCCAACCGGGACCTTTTTACCGAGGATTCCAAGCTGTTCATCAGGGGAAGAGTGTCCATCGGAGACGATCCGGTGGGAAAGCTGGTGTGCGAGCAGGTGATTCCCTTTGACAGTGTACCCAAGGAGCTGTGGCTCCAGTTCCCGGATATGGAGACGTATCAAGCCGGGGAGCAGCGCCTTCTGACATCTCTGCGGTCCAGCGAGGGAAAGGACCGGGTGGTCATTTATCTCCAGAAGGAGAGGGCCAAGAAAGTCCTTCCGGCCAACTGGAATGTACAGGTCACGCCAGGGCTTTTGGAAGAGCTGGGAAAAGGACTTGGTGAAAAAAATGTCAAAGTCGTAGAAAAAGGTCTTGAAAAGCTGGGGAAAATGAATTAGAATAGCGTTGGATATAGATGAGAGAATGAATGATTGAGAGCGATGTCAGCACAGAAGTAATGGATGTGCTTAATACAAGGAGGTAAATTGCTATGGCAAAGGCAGTGAAAACCATTGGAGTACTTACCAGCGGAGGCGATGCGCCGGGAATGAACGCGGCTATTCGCGCGGTTGTAAGGACTGCTATCAATAAGGGCCTTAAGGTAAAGGGTATCATGCGTGGATACGCAGGCCTGCTGGAAGAGGAAATCGTGGACATGGAGTCCACCAGCGTGTCTGACATCATCAACCGCGGCGGCACTATCCTTTACACGGCAAGATGTAAGGAGTTCACCACAGCGGAAGGCCAGCAGAAGGGCGCTGACATCTGCCGCAAGCATGGCATTGACGGAATGGTGGTCATCGGAGGAGACGGTTCCTTCCGGGGCGCGGGAAAGCTGTCTGCCCTGGGCATCAATACAATCGGACTTCCGGGAACCATTGACCTGGATATTGCCTGTACCGATTATACCATTGGTTTTGACACGGCTGTCAACACGGCCATGGAAGCAATTGATAAGATTCGCGATACATCCACATCCCATGAGCGGTGCAGCATCGTGGAGGTTATGGGGCGCAACGCCGGATACATCGCACTGTGGTGCGGCATTGGAAACGGCGCGGAGGATATCCTTCTCCCGGAGCGCTATGACGGCAATGAGCAGGCTCTGATTAACCGGATTATCGACAACCGCAGACGGGGCAAGAAACACAACATTATCATCAACGCGGAGGGAATCGGCCATTCCGGTTCCATGGCAAAGCGCATTGAGGCTGCCACAGGCATTGAGACAAGAGCCACCATCCTGGGCCACATGCAGCGCGGCGGAACGCCTACCTGTAAGGACAGGGTATATGCCTCCATCATGGGCGCCAAGGCGGCAGAGCTTCTGGCCGTAGGCAAGAGCAATCGTCTGGTGGCCTATAAGCACGGTGAGTTTGTGGATTTCGATATCCAGGAAGCCCTGAATATGACAAAGGACATCCCGGAAGAGCAGTATGAGATAGCCAAGATGCTGATCCGCTAATCCGGTAGATGAGAACATAAACGACGATAGAATGGAAAGTCCGCCGCCTGTCACAGGCAGCGGACTTTTGTGGAGAGATGAGATGAAGGATACGACAGTGCTCTGCGGAGCCAACTCCTATGAACAAAAATATTATTTTAACCAGGATTTCAAATCCCTGCCACAGTCCATAAGGGACGAACTCCAGATCATGTGTGTGCTCTATACAGAGGATGTGGGCGGCGTGCTGACCATGGAATTTGACGAAAAAGGAAACCTGGAATTCAGGGTAACCTCAGAGGAAACGGATTATCTCTTTGACGAGATAGGAAGCGTCCTTAAAATCAAGCAGTACCAAGAAGAAAAAAAGGAAATGCTGGAAGCGCTGGAACTGTATTACAGGACATTTTTCCTGGGAGAGGACATAGATATAGAGGATGACGGGGAAGATTAGATGAAACTTAGGATTGGAAATACAGTTCTTGAGAATAATGTAATACTGGCGCCCATGGCGGGCGTCACGGACCTGCCCTTCCGGGTGCTGTGCCGGGAACAGGGAGCGGGCTGCGTGGTGACGGAGATGGTCAGCGCAAAGGCGGTTCTGTACAACAACCGAAACACCAGGGAGCTGCTGCAGATTGACCCGGACGAGCGCCCCGCCGCCGTGCAGCTCTTTGGCTCAGAACCGGATATTATGGCGGAGATTGCGGCCAGGCTGGAGGAAGGACCCTATGATTATATTGACGTGAACATGGGATGTCCTGTGCCGAAAATCGTCAACAACGGCGAGGGATCCGCGCTGATGAAGAACCCCGGACGGGCGAGGGAAGTGCTGGCAGCCATGGTGAAAGCGGTGAAAAAGCCTGTGACCGTGAAATTCCGCAAAGGATTTAACGACCTTTCTGTCAATGCGGTGGAATTTGCAAAGATGGCGGAAAGCTGCGGTGTCGCTGCAGTGGCTGTCCATGGACGCACCAGGGAGCAGTATTATTCCGGTAAGGCGGACTGGGACATCATCCGTCAGGTGAAGGAGGCGGTACGGATTCCTGTTATTGGAAACGGGGATATCTTTACGCCGGAGGATGCCGGGAGGATGCTTAAAGAGACAGGCTGCGACGGCATCATGGTGGCCAGGGGAGCCAAGGGCAATCCGTGGCTGTTCGGCCGGATTAACCACTATCTGGATACAGGGGAGGTCTTTCCGGGCCCGTCCATGGCTGAGATAAAAGCCATGATTCTGCGGCACGGCCACATGCTGGTCCGGTTTAAGGGAGAAGGTGTTGCCATGCGGGAAATGAGAGGCCATATGGCCTGGTATACAAAAGGAATGCCCCACTCAGCCACGCTCAGGAATGAAATCAATCAGGTGGAGACATTGGAGGGGTTCGTGGAGCTTCTGGACAGGAAAATCCAATCTTGACAATGGACACATTTTCCTATATAATACTCAGAATGTGTGGACATTAAGAATGATACTCAAGTGAAATCAACATAAATTAAGAATTAAAGGAAGGAAGCAGGTAAGATGGCAGATAAGAAGCATATTTTGACATATGCCGGACTCAAACAGTACGAAGATGAACTGCAGAATCTGAAAGTTGTCAAGAGAAAAGAAGTTGCGCAGAAGATTAAGGAAGCAAGAGAGCAGGGCGATTTGTCCGAGAATGCAGAGTATGATGCGGCCAAGGATGAGCAGAGGGACATTGAACTGCGTATCGAGGAACTGGAGAAACTTCTTAAGAACGCCGAGGTCGTGGTAGAGGATGAAATTGACCTGGATAAGATTAATATCGGATGTAAGGTAAAGCTTCTGGATGTGGAGTATGACGAGGAGATGGAGTTCTATATCGTTGGTTCCACCGAGGCCAACAGCCTGCAGAATAAGATAAGCAATGAATCACCGGTAGGCCGTGCCCTGATTGGCAAGGTTGTGGGTGACTGCGTAGACGTGGAGACCCAGGCAGGGGATATCCAGTATAAGGTGCTGGAAATCCAGAGGGTTTCATAAATCTAACACAAAGGAGTTAAGGACGTGGGAGAACAGCAAAAGGTTAAACAGGCAGATACAGATTTAAATCACGTGCTGAAGGCGCGCAGGGATAAGCTGGCGGAGCTTCAGGCGGCTGGAAAGGATCCTTTCCAGATTACAAAATATGATGTGACTGCCCACAGCATGGATATCAAGGATAACTATGAGCAGTGGGAGGGGAAGGAAGCAGCCATTGCCGGCCGTATGATGTTCAAACGCGTCATGGGTAAGGCTTCCTTCTGCAATGTACAGGATTTAAAAGGCAGCATTCAGGTCTATGTGGCAAGGGACAGCGTGGGTGAGGAGTCTTATAAGGATTTCAAGAAAATGGACATCGGCGATATCGTGGGGGTAAAGGGGAAGGCCTTTACCACCAAGACAGGTGAGATATCCATTCATGCCACGGAGGTAACCCTTCTTTCCAAGAGCCTTCAGGTGCTTCCTGAGAAATTCCATGGCCTGACGGATACGGATATGCGTTACCGTCAGCGTTACGTGGACCTGATCATGAACGCGGAGGTGAAGGATACCTTCATCAAGCGTTCCAGGATTCTGGCCGCTATCCGGAAATATCTGGGCGGAGAGGGCTTCATGGAAGTGGAGACTCCTATGCTGGTTTCCAACGCGGGAGGCGCTGCCGCAAGGCCCTTTGAGACCCATTTTAACGCCCTGGATGAGGATTTTAAGCTTCGCATATCCCTGGAGCTTTATCTGAAGAGGCTTATTGTAGGCGGACTTGAGAGGGTTTATGAGATTGGGCGTGTATTCCGCAACGAAGGCCTGGATACCAGGCATAACCCGGAGTTCACCCTGATGGAGCTGTATCAGGCGTATACGGATTACAACGGAATGATGGACCTGACCGAGAAGCTGTACCGTTTTGTGGCTCAGGAGGTACTGGGTACCACCACCATTACTTATAAGGGCGTGGAGATGGATTTAGGCAAGCCCTTTGCACGCATTACCATGGTGGACGCGGTAAAGAAGTATGCCGGAGTGGATTTTGACCAGATTCATACCCTGGAAGAGGCCAGAGCCATTGCCAAGGAAAAGGGAGTGGAGTTTGAGGGGCGTCATAAGAAGGGCGACATCCTGAACCTGTTCTTTGAGGAGTTTGCGGAGGAGCACCTGGTGCAGCCTACCTTTGTTCTGGACCATCCGGTGGAGATTTCTCCTCTGACCAAGAAAAAGCCGGGCAACCCGGACTACGTGGAGCGCTTTGAGTTCTTCATGAACGGCTGGGAGATGGCCAACGCCTACTCTGAAATCAATGACCCCATTGACCAGAGGGAGCGGTTTAGAGCCCAGGAAGAGCTTCTGGCCCAGGGCGATGAGGAAGCCAACCATACGGACGAGGACTTCTTGAATGCGCTGGAGGTAGGTATGCCTCCGACAGGAGGAATCGGATTCGGCATTGACCGTATGATCATGCTACTGACGGATTCACCGGCCATCAGGGATGTGCTGCTGTTTCCGACAATGAAGACCCTGGAACCAAAGCGGGCTGAAAACAAAGCCGAAAAAGCAGCGGTAAATGGTTCTGCAGAGGATGCAACCGTGTCCGCGCCAAGCGTACAGATTGATCTTTCCAAGGTGAAAATCGAGCCGTTGTTTGCAGATGATGTAGACTTTGAGACATTCAGCAAGTCTGATTTCAGAGTGGTTAAGATCGAAGCCTGTGAGGCAGTGCCGAAGTCCAAGAAGCTCCTGAAATTCACACTGAATGACGGAACAGACCGGAAACGCACCATTTTAAGCGGTATTCACGAGTATTACGAGCCGGAAGAGCTGGTTGGTAAGACCTGTGTGGCAATCACAAACCTGCCGCCGAGAAAGATGATGGGTATTGATTCCGAGGGTATGCTGATTTCCGCAGTGTACGAGTATGACGGACGGGAAGGCTTAAATCTTTTGATGCTGGATGACAGTATTCCGGCAGGAGCAAAGCTGTACTAAAGAGGTCATTTACTACAAAAAATCGCGTTACTACAACTTTTCTACAACTTTTGCGCGAGACCCTACGAAACCGGATGAAGCAATATGAAAGGCGGATCTGCTTATAAAATGCAGATTCGCCTTTCTTTTTACATCAGCTTCATGTTCACACTAATGTTTTTTGCCTTCTCCTGCATATTCTCTTGTGTAATATGGGTGTAGATGTCCATTGTAGTAGAGAAATCGGCATGCCCCATGACTTGCTGAATGAATTTAACATCGTTGGTGCTTTCGCAGAGCCGGGTACAGAAGGTGTGCCGCAAGTTGTGAACACTAAAATGAGGGAGCAGATCCGGTTCACGGTCTTCCAGTTCAGCCTGATCCATTTCCTCCATGTTGTAAGTTACGCTGATTCTCTCAATCGCCCGATTGATATTGTGGGCGCTCATGAATGAGCCGGTTCGGTTGCGGAAAACAAAACCGTGAACTCCTCCTAACACCAGTTGATCGTCTGGATACAATGCGTCGATGGTTTCAATCTGGAGGCGAAGCTGCTCGGCCACCTCTGGATAGAGGATAGGGATAATTCGTGTACCGCTCTCAGTTTTGGGAGTGGTAATGTGAAATCCGGCTTTTCCGTCAATGACCCGGTAGATTAAGTTGTGGTTGACCGAGATTGTGTTTTCGCTCAAGTTAATATCGCTTTTGGTAATGCCGGTACATTCTGCTACACGCATTCCTGTTCCAAGGAGCACAGTCATGATGGGGAGCCAATGGCTGTATGTAGGGGACTTGGCAATAAAACGCAGGAAATTCTGCTGTTGCGTTTTAGTGAGTGCGATCCGCCGTTTAGGCTTTGGAGCGCTGCCATCCGTCTTGAGCTTGCGGTAAATGCCCTTGCTGGGATTTTTGCGGATGTAATCGTCGTCCACGGCCATTTCAAGCGTAGGGTGAACAATGGTGTTGATGCTCTCCAGTGAGTTGATAGCAAAGCCGTGTTTCAGCAGTTTGGTATAAAACGCGAGAATATCACTTCTGTGGATTTGTGGCAGAGGCATGTTAGCGAAAGGCTCTTCTTTCACATAGAAGTCCCACAGGTAAAGATAATTTGCTCTGGTAGAGGGCTTCAGTTTGATGTTGTTATTCATGTAGACCTTGAACATATCATTCAGGGTAAGCTTCATGGCTTCCTGAGTACGGATGCCATCATCCTTATCTTTGTTGATCTGCTTTTCTTTGACACGAAGACTTGCGAGATCGGAGTCGTAAAGATATTTCTTTTTAGTGCCTAATTTGTAGACATACATATAGCTGCCATCTGCCCGTTGTGTTTCTCCAGGCCGAAGATTTCGTCCTTTGTTGTCTTTTCTCACTTTTGCCATTACTGGTACCTCCTGATTATAAAAGTGTAGTGCGCCTTACTGGCATGGTTATTTAGCCGGAAATATCATAAAGATATTCTTTGATACGCTGGACACTCCATAGGACACGGGTGTTCATGGTAATGCGTGCATTGGCAAGATCCCCAATCTGTACTGCAGTGTGCCTTCCACAGCACAACAGTTTGCAAAGGGTATCGGTATCAACAGCCAAGCACTGCTCCGGCGGTAGGTCATTCGGTTTTCTTTTCTCCATAATCGTCCTCCTTTTTTCGATTACAATGATCCCTTACGATTTGTAGAAGAAGGTTTTCAACAAAAACAATGAAAACGGTCTTGAGGTCAGGAGGTATTGAAATAACAAAAGAACTCTAATGGGGCCATTTCCTACGCCAGAACGGTTCTGCCGTGTATTTCAGGCTGCTGCTGTGCAGCACTTCGATTATGGGCGCGCTTCTGTGGTCATCGCACACTGTCCAGAATTCCTGTATAACTCCCCATAGAGGTTATGAACTTGTCAAGGTACTAAAAGAGTGTAGGGATCATCCGGTATTACCAAATGATCCGATACATCCTATAAATAGGCAGGGAAGAAAGAACTTCTGCAAAGAGGAAAGAAAATTTAAAGAAAATCCAAAAATCAATATATAGAATATTTGAATTGACAAGCACTATATATTGTGTTAGAATTGCAATGTAATTGATTTTTGTGCGTTGCCCGTCAGGGTACACAGGCTTTAGGGCTTGTGTTGCGGAGTAATGACTGCATTGCACACGCTGTTAATTTTGTACTTGTGTCAGTAGTATCACTGCGCCTTTTCAGGCCGGTATATTGCTGGCTTTTTTTATTTTATGGGATTTACCCACCATTGCGAGAATGACATCGGTTCATAGGCAACTATGGGCGCCAGGCTTTATGCCGTCTGTCATTCTCGCTTTTTTATTGCCTGTAAGCCTGAAAGGGCTTTAAGGATAAATCAAAACTGAGAAAGGCAGGTCATGTACATGAATGTGAAGCAGAAAAGAAAGCAGAATGGTCGGCGGGTCAAGCCGGCACATTCCACGGACTGGAAGATGAAGAGACAGGCAGTATCTTCGCTCCGGCCCCGAAATGTTGCACCAATGGCGAGGGCAGTTATTTTGCCCCGAAGATCACGAAGGGGGATTTGATATGTCCGGCAGCAATAGTGCTGAACGAAAGCGGCATGAACCGCTGGTGCTGGTAGAAACGGCAGATATTTCAGAAGAAGACTGGCTGGATTACCGGCGCCGTGGAATCGGCGGCAGCGATGTATCGGCGATCTTTGGCACTTCTCCATTCCGGACAGCCAGGGATCTGTACTACGACAAACTGAACATAGCGTCAGTGGAAGATGATGAGGGCAACTGGGTTGCCATGGAAATGGGGCATTTGCTGGAGCCTCTGGTAGCAAAGATATTCGAGCGGAAAACCGGATATCGGGTCTACCAAATCAAAAAGATGTTCCAGCACCCACAGTATCCTTGGATGCTGGCTGATGTGGACTACTTTGTGGAACTGCCGGATGGCACCACAGCGATCCTTGAGATCAAGACCACAAACTATAATGCCAGAGATAACTGGTGGATGAATGGGAAGGAGACTGTTCCAGTCTACTATGAATCTCAGGGGCGTCATTATATGGCAGTAACGGATCTTGACCGATGTTTCTTTTGCTGCCTGTATGGTAACAACGAGGAGGAAGTTATTATCCGGGAGGTCAAGCGTGATTTCGAGTATGAGGCTGAGATGGTCTTTTTGGAGCAGTATTTCTGGGAAAACCATGTGCAGCGCCATGTGCCGCCGCCCTATACAGAAAGTGGGGCCTTGATTATTGAGAGCGCACGCAAACACTTTGGCCCGGCAGATAAAAATGCCCCGGCCGTTGCACTCGACCTGGATATGACTGCAAAACTCATGCAGTATTTGCGTCTTCTGGATGAAAAGAAAAATGCAGAGGTGTACTCCAAAGAAATCGACAAGGATATTCAGCGTCTGAAGGCGCTGTTGATTGCGGAAATGGGTACCAGCTGTACTGCAGTCTGTGAGCAGGAGGGAGTGAACTATACGGTTACCTATACCCCTGTTCGCAAGTCCATCATCGACAAGGATAACCTGCTTCGGTTGAAACTGGAGCATCCGGATATTTACGAACAGTTTGTTACAGTATCCGAATCCAGACGGTTCAGTGTTAGAGCCTCGATTATGGAGGCCGCTTAGTGAGGTGAAAAAGGATGAATTGTATTGGTACCTACGACGGGACGATTTTTTATAATCCTGCCAATAAGTTTTGTATCGTCAGTGTAAAAACCGCAGACCAGAGCGTGCCAGCTGAGGCCAGGTCAAACAGGCGGTACAAAGACCATTTGATCCGCTTTACAGCTGTGGGGTATGAGATTCCACGGACAGATGCGGTAGAGTTGGAACTGGATGGGGAATGGGCAAAAGGCAAGTATGGTGTCCAGCTCCAGGTGGAGCAGTGGCGTGAAATTGTGCCCAGAACAAAAAACGGCGTAGAGGGCTATCTTGCCTCCGGGCTTATCAAAGGGATTGGTCCCAAAACCGCCGCAGACATTGTGGAGCGGTTCGGTGTGGACACACTGGATATTCTGGAACACCAGCCGGAGCGGCTGTTGGAGATCCGGGGCATTACGGAAAATAAATTGGAGGACATCAAAGCTTCTTATGCAGAAAACCGTATGCTCCAAGGAATTATGACCTTGCTGGCACCGTTTAAGATTACTCCCAAGACGGCATTGAAAATATATCAATATTTCGGCCCGACCAGCGTAGAGATTTTGGAAAAGAGCCCATTTGAGCTTTGCCAGATCTCCGGCTTTGGATTTCGGCGGGTAGATGCAATCGTACAAAAGAGCGGGGGCAATCTCCATGACCCTATGCGTATCAAAGGGGCTGTCTTTTGTGCGCTGGATGAGGGCAAGAGTAAACGAGGCCATCTGTACATCAGTTCTGAAGAACTGGAGAAATCAGCGCTGAAACTGCTCAATGAGAAGATACCTGTACCGGAGCTTCGCCTGCATCAGCAGGAAGTCAGGGATATGATGCAGGAAATGATCCTGAATGGAGCAATCGTTTCCGTGAAGGATAATATCTATCTTCCCAGAGTGTTTGCCCAAGAGGACGAAACGGCGCGCCGGATCGCCCAGCGTCTGGTCGCCCAGATGCCAGTAGAGCATATTGCGCCGGTACTGGAACAGGTCAAGGTTGAAATGGGACTGCGCTTGTCTGCACAGCAGGAGGCTGCGGTCTATGCAGCATTTAGGCATGGCTTGTCAGTGATTACGGGTTCTCCTGGTACTGGTAAAACAACAGTGCTGCGGACGATACTTGAGGTTTACCGGCGGCTGTACCCTGATGGCAAAATTGCTCTTATGGCACCTACCGGTCGGGCAAGCCGCAGGATGTCGGAGAGTACCGGCTTTGAGGATGCCCGAACATTACACAGTGGTCTGGGACTGACCAGTGAAGAGGATGAGGGTAGCCGGAACAGAAAGTCAGAGCCACTGTCGGCCGATTTAATCATTGTGGATGAGTTTTCCATGGTGGATATGTGGCTTGCTGAGAAATTTTTTGAACGCATGAAGATAAATGCCAGAATCGTGCTGGTAGGCGACCCAGATCAGCTTCCGAGCGTAGGAGCCGGAAATGTGTTTCGTGAAATCATCGAAACCAAAATCGTCCCAGTAACGGTGCTGGATCAGATTTTCCGTCAGTCGAAGGATAGTCTGATTGCCTATAATGCCAAATTTATCAACGAGGGCAATACCAAACTGTTTTACGGACCGGACTTTGTTTTCGTGTCTGGTGATAGTCAGGAAGACACCGCTGAAAAGATTACAGAACGGTATTGTTTGGAGATACAGGAGAGTGGCATTGAGAATGTGCAGATTCTTTCACCTTTCCGTTCAGAAGGCGCCGCGTCGTCGGAACAGCTGAATGAAACCATTCGTGAATTGGTCAACCCATTCCGCTCTGCGGAGGAAGAAATCAAGTTTGGCCCCAGGATCTTCCGGGTCAATGACCGCATCATGCAGACCAAGAACACAGAAAAGGTCTCTAATGGAGATCTGGGCTTCATCCGGTATATTAAGGACACTGACCAGGGTAAAAAAATCGGCATGGATTTTGGCGCTGGCAGAACACTGGAATACGGCGTAGATGATTTGAGCAATGTGGATCTGGCGTATGCCACTACAATCCACAAGGCTATGGGCTCTGAGTATGAGACCGTCATTATGCCGCTGCTCAAAGCGCACACCATCATGATGTACCGTAATCTGCTCTACACCGGAATCACGCGTGCCAAAAAGCGGGTGGTGCTGATTGGGCAGAAACAGGTATTGTTTATGGCAATCCATCGTAATGAGATCGGCAAGCGAAATACGCTACTGGGTATGCGCATCCAGATGTATTTCAAAGCCTACGCAAAGAAAGCCGGCATCCCCATTCCGGCTGCGTTGGAAGAGCAATTAAAGAACGCAAGTTAAAAAAGAGAGGTCAGGTGCAGAAATGGCACTTGGCGTCTCCTATTTTTATGTCAGAAAGGAGTTTCCAACATGAATGAAAAAAGTAATCCGATGCCTATGATGTACAAAACAATTCCGGCAGTGGCAGAACTGAACAAGGTACCTGGCTTTGATCCGCTCAAATTTCTGCGCCATAAGGTGTCCAGAAAGACCAATGAGGAAATGCTGCAGTTGGAGTTGCCCTATCAGAAACTGTGGTTCCGTCTGCGCCACCCCCAGGGCCGCATGAAACTGACTACCCTGAGGATCACGGAACAGCTTGCGATTATGGAGGCCAGAGTTTATCTGGACCGCAGTGATGCAGAGCCTATCAGCAGTTACATCTCGCAGCACAGTGCGGAAGAAGGTACCGATTATGTGCAGGCTGCCCAGGATGAGGCATTGAGTGCTGCGCTGTCGGATGCCGGTTTCGGTTTGCAGTTTGCCGATGTTGCTGTTGACAGTACGGGCAAGGTGTTTGGAAGTAGTATTCCGCTTTCCGGGGCGGCTTCTATCCAGCAGCCAATGCCGGATGCGGCACAGAGGCCCGTAGAAGCCTCTGGAGCGGCGTTGCGGCAATCTGGCGGGGAAGTTCATGCCCGACTGGAAAGAGCGCCTCAGAGCGTCGTAGAGCGCCGTAATGCGCCTGCGCGTCCGACCTCTATCCAGAAACCTGCGGCAAAGCCGGTTCAGAATGAACAGCCCCCGGTTTCTCCGGTACAGCCCACTGTCCAGCAGATGGCTGCAGAAGAGAAGGAGAATATGGATACGCTGCCTGTCGGCAAGGTAGAGGAGAATGCTCCCAATATGGAGCTGCCGGTACCCAACCGTGAGGTTACATTGGATAGCAGTCCAAAACAGGATGATGCGTCTGAGCAGCCGGCCGCCTCCGTATTCCAATCGGATGAACCGGAAGAACTGCCTGTGGCGCCTGTTGTCCAACAGGAAGCACCCGATCAGCCTGTGGCGCCTTCTTATACGGAGAGCACTCCGGTAGAAGACATCTTGAAGGTAATGACCTTTGAAGAAGCGCAGAATGTGGCGGTGGATAGCGGTCTGAGCAAAGGAAAGACCATGGCAACAGTTGCCAAGGAGCGTCCGGTGAGTCTGAAATTCTACCTCACCCCAGGCAACAAGAGCACCAACAATATCGTTCGTGCTGCGGCGCAGATCATGCTCGATGGTATGGCCGCACAGAAAGCCGGATGATAAGCAGCCCCATCTATGGGGCCAAGAAGGGAGGGAGAACAGATGGACTCATATCCAGGAGATTTTCCGTTCGGTATTATGGATGTAGTGGAACTTCTACATCTACGAATCAGACGCCGACAGGCAAACAGTGTATATGTGGATTGCCCGTTTTGTGGTGACCGCCGCGGCAAGATGAATGTGAATTTCGTCAAAAATGTCTGGCGGTGCAATTATTGTGATGAGCATGGCGGTATGCTTGCGCTTTATGCGCGGCTAAACAATACGACTACATCCGATGCGTATTGGGAGATAGGAGAAGCCCTGTGCAACGATTTTCACAGGGAACGGCCGAACTCTGGATATGAGATGGCAGGAAACCAGCAGGCTGGCACTGGGTCCCCGGTTTCGGGGACTCAGACCGACCTTGCCGGATATGAGAGGAGGGGCGAACTAAAAACAGTGCAGCAAGCAGAACGGGCCAGCGGACAGGAAATTCATCAAACGCTTTCGCTGCTGCTCGCTATGCTGCCTCTTCAGCCTGCCCACCGCAACCATCTGCACTCCCCAAAACGGGGACTGTCGGATGAACAGATCGACCGGATTGGGTTCAAGAGCACTCCACCCCCTTTCCTTTGCCGCTCCATTACCGAGCGGCTGATGAAACAGGGATGCAAGGTGGAGGGGGTGCCCGGCTTTTATCTGGATGACAGCGGGCGCTGGACCATGAACTTCTACCGAAAAAACGCAGGGATTTTGATTCCAGCTGTGGGATACGACGGTATGATACATGGCCTGCAGATACTTTTGGATAGTCCGCTCAAGCAAAAAGATGATCCACCGGATAAGTCAGGAGCCAAATACATCTGGTTTTCGTCCTCGTCCAAAAATATGGGTGTCACATCCGGGAGCCCGGTACATTTTATCGGCAATCCATCTGCTCGGGTGGTCTATGTCATTGAGGGACTGCTGAAAGCAGACATCTCACACTGCCTGACAAACCGGACTTTTGCGGCGATTGCCGGCGCAAACAACACAAGCCAGTTGGATACGCTGTTTGCACTGTTGGCACAGAATGGCACTGAGGAGATCATTGAGGCTCATGATATGGATAAGTACAGTAACCAAATGACCTCTAATGGGGCATCTAAGATCTATCTGATGGCCCGAAAAAATGGAATGGCATGTCGTCGGCTGACCTGGAATCCGAATTATAAAGGGTTTGATGATTGGCAGCTTGCCCTTCGGGAGAAAGAACAGAGGGAAAAGGAGGTGCAGAGAATGAATTTTAAGCAGCAATATCTGTGCGGTAAGTGTGATTTTACTTATATAGATGGCTGCGTCGAGCTTTGGCACACCAGAGCGGAGAAAGATTTGGACCTGACAGAGTATCTGGGGCTGACAAAGGAAGAGTATCAGATATTTCTTGCTCAGGGCAATCAGGTGCTGAAGGATCTTCTGGACAGCCAGAGAGTTTTCCGGAGGTTTTGCATTTACCAGCTTTGCCTGGGTGAGACACAGACGGTACCTTTCGCGTTCAAGCAACTGGATGCACTGCGTAAGGCTGGATATGAACAGCCGCCTGCTGCCGCCTATCAGACGGTATGGAGCGCAGAGGTCTGTTGCCCAAAGGGGCAGAATGACATGGAAGTGCTGGGGCGCCTGTTCCTGGACTTTAATGAGCATTTGCCGGAAGATTACAGAGGCCGTCCGTTGGCTCCATCTGATGTGGTGGAACTGGACTGCCAAGGCAAACGCACATACTTCTATGTGAATGACTGCCGGGATTTTGCGCCGGTACGCTTCTCCCCATTCTTGTGTAAAAGACTTCCGGAGCCTGCTCAAAAACAGGAATGAAGGGATAGGGGTCAGATGCGTATTGCAGAAAAGAAGAAAAGCCAGATTACAGCACTGTATGAGCAGTGCTCCAATCTTCCGGCAGATGTCAGAAGTTGTCTGGAGAATGGCTACTTTACCGTAACGGTACCTCCACCCTGGAACATGAGCAATCAAAAGACTGCGCAGGAGGTGCAGGACAAAATCAAGGAATGGTCAAGGCAGTATACTGGCGTGGTCTGCTACTGTTTTGACAGCTTCAGCACACTTTTATATGTGCTGTGAGCAACACACAATGGCATGGAAAGGGTCATAACGGCCTACTCCATGCCATTTTTTGCGAAAGGAGATTTTACAATGGGTGTTTTTTCAGAAATAGCAATGGAGCAGCAAAACAGTATGTTCGATTCGTCTGCAGCCTTTGAGGATGATGAAGCCTTTGAGCTGGAGGAGATGGAATCTTTGCCTGTGCCGCCTGTAGGTACAGACACTGTCCCAGTATCGGCGGCTTCGGTTTCTGCCGGTGAGACTGCTTTGGCTGATGCAGAGGAGGAACCTGCGGATGAAGTAGCGCCTGCTGGGGAAGAGAAGTCTGCTGAGGAGGGGAATTCGGCACAACCGCCCGCCGCAGAAGATGAAGAAAAAAAGCGTGCGGAGCATGAGGCGGCTGAAGCCCAGCGCAAAGCGGAATTTGACGCCAAACAGCAGGCGAAGAAAGCCGCGGAGCAGGAGCAAATCGCCCGTCTGGAAGCGATGAGTGATGAAGAAGTAATCGCGGCCTCTACCCAGAGGGTGAGTACCGATGTAGAAAAACTGACACGGCGAAATATGAAGGAATGTGTGTCCGAGCATATCCAGATGCTCTGTATGGAAGATACGGCGTTTGCCCGTCTGACGATGCATCCGAAAAAGAACATGATCCGCTGTTTCCAGTACATCAACCGAAAGGCATGGGATTATGTGCAGGATGAACTAAAAGCAAGCGGAACCCGCCCTGGTCCCGGACAGCAGACATATGGCTGCGATGTGCCGGATGATATGTGCTATCAGTGGGCGGAAGATTATTTCCGTGACCCTGATGCCAAGGAAGACCATGAGGATGAGGAGAAGTTTGTTCCCAAGCCGTATGCTGGGAAGTCCTCTGCAAAGAGCAAACCCAAGAAGGCGGCAGAGAAGAAAAAGACGGAACCCAAGGCGGCACCCAAGCAGGAGGAAAAAAAGCCTTCTCAGGATGGGCAGATGTCGCTGCTGGATTTTGGGATGGCAAAGGCAGGCTGAGCCGGCAAAGGAGGAAAAATGCAGAATGATTGCTTATAAGGGTTTTCGCCCCGGGCTGATATGCCGTGGCTATCAGTTTGTGATGGGGCTCAATACGACTGAAAAAGCAAATTGCAGGGAAAATGGATTTCACTGTGCGGAAAATCCGCTCGACTGCCTTAGCTATTATTCCAGCCTGGAGCATTCGGAATATTATATTGTCAACGCCGGCGGCGACATCGATGAAGATGAGCATGACTCCAAAATCGCCTGTACGGAGTTGACTGTGATTAAGCGGCTAACCAAAGAGGAGCTGTTTTTACATGGTTTGGCCTACATGGTAGATCACCCGCGCAGGGTGTGGAGTTCCCATGTGGCAGCCAACCGGGCAATGGCGAACTGCGGTTATGCGGTGGTACGGGGGAAAGACCCCGTTGCCACCGGCAGACTGGGAGACATCCTTGCTTTTGCGAAGGAAGCGCCGGATTCGGAAAGTATCGTACAGGTTGCTGTAGGACAAATTGATGGTGTCACATTACTGCCGGATGTGTGGTATGGCGTGGATTTGACAAGAAGGACGGTGAATTGAGATGAAAAAAAGAGCCCTGATGGCACTTCCCAAGCTGACAGCGACGGATGAGATGAAGCAGATCGCGGCGTCAGACTTGCCAAGAAAAGAAAAAATCGCCTACGGATATGTTCAGGAGGTTTGTGAGTATTATGTTTACCTGAGATGCATCACGCAGGATGGGATATTGAAGGTGGCTTTCTTTTTCCCAGAGCATCTTCGCATAGACGGGAATAGCCCAGCTTACGAAGTGTATCTGGATAAAGAAAAGCGGCAATTTATTACTTATAATAGCCTGAACCAGAAATGGTGTGAGGCCAAACTGGACAGATTGGACTGGAAGCGCCGATACTGGTATACCAAAGCCTACTGGGTCAGCGAGGAAGATGAGACATCTATACAGGCATATCTGAACATCAATAAAAAAGCGGTAGAGGCAATCCGGCAGTTTCAGCGGAATGTGCGTGAGGAACAGCTCGAACAGCGGCACCGGCGGGAAACTGATCCATGGGATAAGGATATGGAACAGGTGCCGGAGCTTCCCAAGGACTGGAACCGCTGGGTGGATAAGGTTGCCATCCGGCAAAATTACATTTACTACCACTACAAAAAGGGCGGCGCCAAAACAGGTTACTGTACCTACTGCGAAAAGGAAGTGCCGATCAAGGTGCATCCCCATCACAATCAACAAGGCCGCTGTAGCTGCTGCCGACATCCGGTGGTATTCAAAGCCTATGGACGAGCGGGGTATATGCAGACAGAAAAACATTTTGCCTACCTAATCCAGCGATGCAAAGACGGTTTTGTAGTTCGTGAATTTCAGGCTGACCGGACATATGGGAAAGAAAGCCTTCCAAACTCCAAGCTTTATTGTCAGGAAATCCGGCGCACGATTTATGACCGGGAAAGAAAACCAAGAACCTACTATTGGGGTCTGTATAAACAGCGAAATATGCGCTGGATTTCCGGAAGCCCCTGTTCTTATAGTTGGTCTGGTTCACATGATGGACGGGTCTATGGAAAAACGCTGCCAACTCTGGAACAGAAGGAACTTCGATGCACAGGGCTGGTCAACTGGATTCGGAAGCAGAAAAGTGTTGACCCGGAAAAATATCTGGCAGTGCTTGAACGGATACCGCAAATGGAGCAGATCAGCAAGGTGAACCTGCCGAAGCTTACCAAGGAATGTTTCAGTTCCTGCGGAACAGTCAGTGAACTAATCAAAAACCATAGTGCCGGGAGTCTGATTAAAGCTCTGGGCCTTGACAGCAGGAGGTTTCAGCGACTTCGGCTCCATAATGGAGGCTGTGATCTGCTGCGGTGGCTGCAATATGAAAAGGGCACCGACAGGGAAATCCCAGATAATGTCCTTTTGTGGATGTGTCAGCAGAACATTAGCCCCAGGGATGTCCAGTTCATTGCTGACCGCATGAGCATGGTGCAGGTCTATAACTATGTACGGCGTCAGATGCCATCCTTCCGGAGAAACAGCCATGAGGTATTGCGTACCTGGGAGGATTATCTTTCCATGGCAAAGAAATTGCACATGGATGTATATGATGAGATCGTATATCGCACCAGAAAACTGCGGCGGCGCCACGATGATCTGGTGCTCAAATGCCAGGAGAAGGATATTGAACTGCAGGCCGAGGAGATGGAGGAGAAATTCCCCCATGTTAATGCTATCTGTCAGGAAATCAAAGCGAAATATGAGTACGCCGATGCGGATTACATGGTAGTGGTGCCAGACGGTATTCTGGACATTATTACCGAGGGGCGTGCGCTCCATCACTGTGCAGGCAGCAGTGACCGCTACTGGGACCGGATTGAGCGGCGAGAAAGCTTTGTGATGTTTCTGCGTAAAACGGCTGATCCTTTCCATGCCTATTACACGCTGGAAGTGGAGCCAGATGGAACAGTGCGGCAGAAACGGACGGAATATGACCGGCAGAAGAAGGACATTGAGCAGGCGACCGAGTTTCTGCAGAAGTGGCAGCGGGTGATTACTGCCAGGCTGACAGAAAGCGACAAGGCGCTGGCTGCGGAAAGCAGGATTCTTCGTGAGAAGGAGTTTATCCAGTTGAAGAAGGATCGGGTCATCATTCATACCGGCCATTTGGCAGGAAGGCTTTTGGCGGATGTGCTGATGGCTGACCTGATGGAAAACACGGATAGCATCCAGTCTCCGGCATTGGCTGCTGCAGCGTGACAAAATGAGAATGGCCGGGCGTCCTTGAGGGCGTCCGGTCATTGATGAAGAAGGAAGGAGCAGAGCATGAAACAAATTGGAAATCTGGCAGTGGTTTGCGCCAGGCGACAGGATGTGCTGCTGCAGGTTGGCAGTGAAAAGGTATGTGTCCATGTGGGAGCCGGGCCAGAGCGGAATACGCTTCACGCAGCGTGGGACGATGATGACGCCATTCAGCGTATTGTCCATGAATTGAATTTTGGCAGATATGCAGCCGGCAGAAATGGGCTGCATACCGCACAGCAGGATTGCCCTGTGGGGCGGGGAAAGGAGAAAATTGCATGATCAAAAACCTGAATCAGCTGCGCAGGACACTTCGGGAAGGGACGCAGTTGGAGATATTGGATCACTGTCGGCCGGAATGTATTGGGCAGATACGGAACATTACGCTGGTAAACACGCAGGGCTTTTATAGTACCGTAGCGAATCAGCCAGATGCGTCTGCCAACAGAGGCAACGGCGGCCGCGGCCCGATCCTTTGGTGGGGCAGAGCCGCCCACTGGCAGTTTGCAGACGGTGTTTGCAGTGTTTTCGACAGTGAACAGAAGCATACGGAAGAAGAACTGGTTATGTCCTTCCGGGTACTTGAAAAGGAGGCAGCATAATGGAACGGAATATTTTTGAAAAGCAGAGAGACTTGAATGACCGGCTCAACCGTTATCGGGATGAGTATTATAACCGCAACGCTCCCAGTGTGTCAGATGAGGTCTATGACAGACTCTTTGACGAGTTGAAAGAGCTGGAACAGGAAACGGGAATCCAAATGGCAAATTCGCCAACCCAGACAGTAGGCTATCCTGCGGTGAGCAGGCTGGAGAAAACCAGACATGAGATCCCGCTGCTGTCTTTGGATAAGACTAAGAGCAGTATGGATCTTCTGAATTTCATGGGTGAGCAGCAGGTGATGCTGATGCTCAAACTGGATGGCTTGACTGTAAAGCTGACCTATGAGAATGGAGAACTTCTGGAGGCGGCTACCCGTGGCGATGGTGACGAAGGGGAGATCATTACCCATAACACCCGAGCCATCAGCGGTATCCCTTCCCACATCACCTACAAAGAGAGACTGGTTGTGACGGGCGAGGGCTTTATCAGACCCAGTGATTTTGAGGAACTGAAGACCAGCCTACAGGACAGCAGCGGTAAGCCCTATAAAAACGGCCGCAATCTGGCTGCCGGTTCCATCCGTCTGATGGATGCCAAGATATGCCAGGAGCGTCGGCTGGTTTTCATGCCGTTTGGTGTGCTGGAGGGCTTTCCGCACCTGACCCGGAAATCAGATAAGCTACGGGAACTGCGCGCGTTGGGGTTCCAGCCCTGTAAGTATCTGGTCACAAAGCAGAAACTGACGCTGGAAAATGTGGAAGCCGGTATCTATCAGCTGCGGCAATATGCCACTGACAAAGATATCCCCATTGACGGTATCGTGGTTTCGTTTAACGACATCGCCTATGCCCAGAGCTGCGGCCGCACCGGACATCACTATAAGGACGGTCTGGCCTATAAGTTTGAAGATGACCTGCATGAGAGCCTGCTGCAGTACATCGAATGGACGCCGGGCAGAACTGGAGAGATTGCTCCGGTAGCAGTGTTTACGCCGGTGGAAATCGATGGCTGTGAGGTCAGCAGGGCCAGTCTGCACAACCTGTCCTTTATTGAGGATCTGGAACTGATGGCTGGAAATCGGATTCTGGTAAGCAAACGAAACATGATCATTCCCCACGTGGAAGAAAATCTGGACAGAGGCGGCTTCTCTATGGTGGATACGATTCCCCGTGTTTGTCCCTGCTGTGGACAGCCTACCCGCATCCATGAATCAAGTGGAAAGGGCGAAAATGGCGAGGATCGCATCATCAAGACGCTGTACTGTGATAACCCTGACTGCGAGACACGTCGGCTGAAAAAGTTCGTCCATTTTGTCAGCCAGAAGGCAATGGACATTGAAGGGCTGTCGGAGGCTGCATTGGAAAAATTCATCGGTCAGGGATTTATCCATAGTTATCTGGATATTTACCGTCTGGATCGTTACCGGGCTGAAATCGTCCGCATGGATGGGTTTGGTGAAAAGTCCTGGCAGCGCCTTTGGGACGCTATCCAACAGAGCCGAAACACCACCTTTGAGCGGTATCTGATTTCTATGGATATTCCTATGATCGGCAACACTGCCAGCAAGGTATTGGGTCGTGTGTTCCACTATGATTTGGATGAGTTTCGGGATGCGGTCTATGGCGGCTATGATTTCCGGCAGCTTCCGGATTTCGGGGAGACATTGCATAACAATATCCACGACTGGTTCTGTGTAGAAGATAATTTTTGTATTTGGGAGGAGTTACAGACTATGATGAATATTCAAAAGCCTGCTGTGGTAGAACACAGCGAAGACAGGGAGCAGGATAATCCCTTTGTGGGAAAGACTATCGTAGTTACCGGCAAGGTGGAACCCTACACCCGGGACGGAATCAATGATCTGATTGAATCACTGGGCGCCCATGCCGGCAGCTCGGTGTCCAAGAAGACGGATTATCTGGTCTGTGGCGAAAATGCCGGCAGCAAGTTATCCAAGGCCAGGGATTTGGGCGTTACGGTGCTGTCACCTGCGGAGTTCTTCAGCATGGCCGGCGCTGAGTAAGAAAATATAGCATACTATCGGTATGCTGTCAGTTGATCAATGGGGAGAGAGCCATGTTGCGGCTCTCTCCCCATATCTTTTATGGAAGATTTCAAGTAGGAGGGATTTTAATGCATATCGACAGGATACCGGTTTACCGGGTATATCAGAGGGCTATTGATTTGGAGCTTTACCATGCCTTTGCCGAATTGGTAGTACAGACTTCTCAGGACGATACGGCGAGAAGGACTTACCGACAAACAAGGGCGATGCAGATATGGCAGGTGGAAACGGATGTGTCCGGCTATTTTGAACCATATCATCTGCGTTATCCTGGCGAGGTGTTGGAGCGGTTTGAGGAAAAACTGGGCAATGATGTCCGGGTTCTCCGCGCTCTGGCCCTGGCGCTGGGAAATACCTGTGCGATCCAGTCTGACAATATGTTTGTGGGCAATCAGCGGGGAGCATTCCTCCAGAAATTGCGGCGGTCTGCCGGAGAAGATGTGTACCTGCAGGGCGCTCTGTATCTTCTGGAAACAGATGCGGCACAGCGCCATGCCCTGTTGGAGAAACTGGCAGAAAGGGAGTGTACGAGAACGGAAGAAGCCCTGTTTGTACTGTCGTTATTTGATGATAGGGAACGCGGCTATGAGGTGATGCATACCCAACTCAGTCATCTATTCACACAAAATCTGACACTTTCACTGGTATATGATTTTGGTGTGCTGGAATGGTTCATCCGGTTCTATGCAGAGCAGGCAAAGAGGTACCGCGGGAAAGCCGACCTGGTGCTGCGCACGCTGATGAAACTGCCGTATATGAATATGAAGCCCGACAGCCGCGAATTTTCGGTTTTGACTAAAGCAGGGTATCGCTGCGATGAAATCATTTTGGCAAACTCTCTCGCTGTATGGGCGGACAGGCTGCCGGATCGGTTGAGTTCCAAGAGCATCACTGCCGAGAAAATCGCAGCGGCGTGTGGGCGGATGCTTCTGAATGCTCCAAAGGATCTTTCGGAAGAATTTTATGAGTATCTTGGCTGGCTGTTTCGGTTCTATGACAGCTTTACGGTCAAGTACGAAGGATTTCAGGGACTCTGGGAAGCGGTTCAATATGGTTTGAACCCCACAGCGCCGAAAACACTGTTATGGATGAATCAAACGATACAGAAAGATTTTCCGTACCGATTTGATGTGTTTGATCCTCAGTACGATGATCTCGCGAAGGAACTGGAGCGGGATAACTATATGGAGTTGTTTACCTTGCAAATGCTGCATTCCAGGCAGGCGATCCCTTTGAAACAGTGGCTTTCCAGATACCAAGAACTAACCGGAGCCGATTATGGAGAATATTTCAGAAGTTGCCATAAGAACAGTGGGCGGGCGTTTGCCTTTCTGGTGGAAAGGAAAGAAATCGATTTATGGGAGTTTTTTGAGCAGCACAGGGATGGTGGCGAATACGCGCCACAACTGAAACTGCTGCGGGAGTATGCCCTAAGAATTTCGAGCTGGAGATGTTTCCGGTTTGTAGAGAGGTTGCTGGCTGAGTATACTTTTCCCCATCTTCAAACGATTTTTGGTGAGCGGTTTTACTTTCACGAATGCTTTGTCAGAAGTGAGGGGTATTACAGCAGAAGAGAATATAAAACATACATCAGCCGGCCATTCCTAACTGCAGAGCAGCAGCGACAGCTTTATGACTGGGTGGAGCTTTCATTTTTCCAAACTGAGCCGGAAAAATATGAGGACTTCGTTTTAAGTGCCTTAAAAGCACCGGAGATCCAACGCCTTTATGATAAAAAAGCGCTGGCAGCGGTGTTGCGGCAGTTTTTTCTCCACAGCGAGTATAACGGCTATGAAATCAACCGGCTGAAGGAAACATTCTATTCCAAGGAAGAGTTGGAGGATGAGCGCAGAGTCGAAGCTGAGAGAAAGGAGCAGGAAAAACGACTGGAGCAGGAAAAACGAACCATACAGAAACGGGAAAAGCTGCAGCAGCTTTATAACGGCAGCGCCGAATCTCTGGTTAAATTCATTGGGGGATATTATCATCAGGACGAGAAGAACGAGGTGCTGAATATGGCGTTTGACAAGCTGGTGGAATGGCCTGTCGGTTGTGTACGGACGATGGAAGCCAAAGGCGCACATGCCTTTTTTGAACTGTGTGGTGAACTGGTAAAGTCTGAACCCCGGCCAAGGCATGAGATTTTGAATATGGTACTGACACTGATCGGAGGTGAAGCAGCATGAGAAATACATTAAAACATCTGACCCTATTGACCAGAATGAAAGATGACGGATTGCTCCCGGCGCTTACAGGCAGCTTTTCAGAGGATGCCATAGCGCAGGCATGTGGACAGGTGGAGACACTTCAATTACAGGAACGGCTGCACATCCGAAAGACAAAGCGGATACAGGAAGAACTGGTTCGGGTGCCGAACTTTGCAGCACTCTATGGTGCGTTGTGCAGGCAGGAGATTGGTGATGAAGAAATTGCTTCGGTCTTAGAGTCGGCAGACGGGTATGGAGAGAGACTGACAGCGTATCCCCAAGAGCAGGTGCTGGCAGTCATGGAATTGGAACTGTTGCCTTCCCTGCGGTTTGAATACCTGAAATACTATTTTCCCTTTGTGATGTATGAAGAAGAGGAGCAGGTCATATTGGATAACCTGCAGACTTTTCCCATTGCGGAGTGGAAGGGACTTTCCATGCTGACGGAGCACCAGCGGGATATGATGCGGCAGCCGTTTCTTGGTTCGTATCTGTTTTGCTGGCATCAAAATGAGCGGAAAGCTCTGGAACTGTTGGAACAGAATCGTCCGCTCCAGAGAGTCTGCATCTTGCTTTATCGGCAAGGTGTGCGGCTGTTTCTGTCAGTAGAGCGCCTGAAAGATCTCCGGTGGATGAAAATGACCGATGTGGGAAAATTCCGCCGGCTGTTGGCTGTATTTGAATATGATGCAGAGGATTTGTCTGCTTTTTTTGACCTCTGGCTGGACAACCATGCCGGACAATACGACCTCAACTGGTTTATCTCCCAGCCACATCCTTTAAGCAAGGAACGAAGGAAAGAAATTTTATGCAACCAACTGAGTTATTTGAATGCTCTGTATGCCGGCAGGCTCCATTTGGATTTTAATGCAATCCGACAATTCCAGTTTTCAATTCTCATTTATGCAGTGGAGCATAGAAAAAAGCATTTTCTGGATTTGGTGGATCAGAACAGTGAAGTGTTCCTGTCCTTGGGGAGATACTCACTTTTGTTTGAGCCAGGCTTTTGTGAGCATTGCAACATCAATTCTCTGACGCTGAAGAATTTGAAAGCCAGCGATTCTGTGAACCGCAATGACAGCTTTTTTACGCTTCTGGAAGAAGGGCAGCAGTACACCTTCGAGGAAATGTATCAGCTCTGGCATCAGAAAGAGGTTTACGTTCGGCTATACACCATGCTGACACCTCTTCCTGTGGATCAGCGTTTGCTGACACTTCGGCAGCTGATAAAGCGGGAGCTGGTCAGCCAGTATACAGGAGATACAGAGCTGGAGCAGCTTGGAAAATGTCTGTTGGAAAGGCCATTTAGCGAATGGTACCGGAGTTCATTTGGACATATCCGTGGACTGACCCGGAGGACTGCCATGGAACTGTTACAACACTATACGAAGCTGCAGACATTCATACCGGCTTTCACTGCGGAGCCGGATGCGGTATTTGCCCTCAACAATATGACGGCTCTTTTGGAAAGGACGGATTGGAAGCAGGTACGCAAAGATATTCTGACAACAGATGCAGACTGGCTGGAACTAAAAGACAAGCTGGTCTTCTCGGATGATTTTGTGGAGCAGAACAGGGAGACTGTCACGGAGTTTTTACTGCGGGGTGACGCGGCTATGGTACGCGCTCTCTATGGGGAACTGGACGGGCAGGAGTTGGCTGTTGAAGCGCTGCGACGGATCGTACAGGCTGAATTGATGGGCCAGTTCTATAAACTCAAATATTTTGCCGGTGACCTGCAGCGTGAGATCCGCTACCCTGTCAGCGAGATGCAGGAGAGCCTCTGGAAGAAAAATCTTTCTTTGGCCCGAGGTGCATTTCTGGCAGAAGAGGTGGATGATTTTTACCACACTCTGCGGCTTGGGGAGCTTCCTCATGGTACCTGCCTGTCTTACCGTACTGGAAGCCAGAGAGAGTGCCTGTTAGCCGCCTTTGACTCTAACAAGAAGATTATTCTTGTGAAAAAGGATGAAACAGTGGTGGCTCGCGCCTGCCTCCGTCTGACAAAAGGTGCATTTCAAAAACCACCTGCCATCGATTTTTCTTTTGCTGATTTGTCGCAGGAGAACACGGCTACCGGAAAGTCTGCCGCAGGTGAGAAGGCTGTGTTATTCCTGGAGAGTGTTTATACTTCCAGACTCAATGATATTGAAAAAGAGGAAGTAATGAAACTGGCAGTTTCCCTGACAACACAGAAAGCGGCAGAGTTGGGTGTTGTGGCGGTACTTGCAAGAAAGTATCTTGGTTGCTATGAACGGGATGAGTATGTGCTTGCACCGTTCTATGTGTACATCTCAAAATCCAAAAACGGATGGCAGTATCTGGACTCTCTGGGCGGAGCGGCATATACCTCAGCAAAAGAGGAGTATGTAGAGCATCCATTCCTGGTCACACAGACTGCCATGCATCATACAGGGGCAAATAACAGAAACGAGGTGGATTATGAATAATAGGACAATGGCAACGGTTTATGTGGATCGGGATAGTATTTCCCTCAAGACCCGCTCCAGAAATGGCTGTTCGCCGCAGCAATTTATTATTTTGAAAAAGGAACTGCAGCGGCTGGAGGAGAAGAAGTATTTGATCGCCAAAGATATTCATTCCTATGCAGAACTGCGGCTGTGTGATGCCGTAGACGGTGTCAAAGTGCTGGAGTTTTCCTTCACATGGCTGAAGGATGCTGGCAGAGACAGCGTTTCCGGCTATACCGAACGGATCAGGCTGCCCTATGAGCCGTTTCGCGCATATGCGGCAGGTGAGGAAGAAACCGTTGATGGAACACGGTGGCGGCTGCTGTCCATTCCGGAACAGAACCGGCCAAAGCTAGAGTTTCACAGCCGGAAAAATCTCAAGGCCGTAGTGGAAAATCCTATCCTTCGGCACAAACTGGGGAAGTTTCTGGACCAGCACTTTAACTGGTACAACTATGAGCGCATCGTCCTGACGGATGATTACCTGCCTTACAGCTTCTTTTTTGAGGGCTACATGGTACAGGGCGCAAAGACTTGCGGTGGAGTAATCCTGCATGGCGAAGAGAACATCCAAACGGCGAAATACGGGATACATACATAAAAATCTATAGGAAGATTTTATACATAGTCAACACCGCCGCAATCGTATAGTTTGCGGCGGTGTTCTTGTTGTCCAACATGACATTGAAATTCATATTTTTATTCTTGTGCAGAAAAGTAGGCTATCCTATAATTAAAAAAGAAAAATATTTGGCTGGGACATTTCTGTAACATTTAATGTTTAGAATATCAGTATGATCGGAAAATTGGGAAAGGAAGTGAAGGCTTTGAAGAAGATTTTAATTGTAGAGGACGATCAGCTTTTGAATCGGACATTGGCATACAATCTGACCTCTGATGGATATGAGGTCATTTCGGTTTTTAATTTTGACAGTGCGGTAAGGAAGCTGCGGGAAAATGAATTTGATGTGGCACTGTTGGATATTAACCTCCCCGATGGCAGCGGACTGGATCTGTGTGAAGAAATCCGGAATCGTGGTCAGCATACCTATATCATCTTTATCACAGCCAATGATAAGGAGAGCGATATGCTCAAGGGCTATGAAGTCGGCGGCGCGGATTATGTGACCAAACCATTTTCTGTGACGGTGCTTTGCAAAAAAGTAGCGGCGGTTTTTGCAAATCTGGAACTGCGGACACCCCGGCATGATCTGTTTGATGATGGCTTTCTGAAAATCGACTTCTCCGAACAAAGTGCGTCCCTTGCCGGAGAATCCCTGGACTTTACACCGAAGGAATACCGCACCCTGTTCCTGTTCGTAAAGAACCCCCGGATTATTCTGACCAAGCGGCAGATTTTAGAGAAGCTGTGGGACATTGATGGAGACTTTGTGGATGAGCATACTCTAACGACGATCATCAGCCGTATCCGCAAAAAAATCGAAACAGACGAGAGGAAATATATTAAGACAGCTTATGGAATGGGCTATCAGTGGATCGGCGGTGAGCCTCGATGAAACTGCAAAATTTATCTGTCAGGGCATTTTTGAGAAAAATTGTGGCGGGGACTCTGCTCACTGCCGCTTTGCTGCTGTTGATTTTTTTCCTGTTGACGAAAGATGTGCGTGTTGTCATCTGCGGCATTATTTTGACAGCTGCATTTTACATTTGGGGCATGGTTTTTCTGCACTATTTTCAAAAGAAACTTTCTCTGTTCACCGATGGTTTGTGCCAGACATTGGATCACATGATGGACAGTACAGACCGGCCCCAGGTAGATTATGAAGCGGAAACACTGTTGTCCCGGATCAGCCACCGTCTGGAACGGCTCTATAATGTGATGCAGAAAACCAGACATACGGCAGAGGGAGAAAAGGAAGAACTGCAATCCCTGGTATCAGATATTTCCCACCAGACCAAAACTCCCATCGCTAATTTGAAGCTGCTCAACGACACCATGCTGACACGGCCATTGACAGAAGAAAAGCGCAAGGAGTTTTTGCAGGCCACAGGCACACAGCTGGATAAACTGGATTTTCTTATTCAGGGAATGGTGAAAACTTCCCGTCTGGAAACGGGTGTCATTACGCTGGAGAAACAGGATGCTGTGATCGGGGATACGCTGGTGAGCGCCATCAATGGTGTTCTGGCGCCAATGGAACAAAAAGAGATCAGTCTGTCGGTGGACTGCCCATCTGATCTGACAATATCTCATGACAGCCGTTGGACTTCCGAAGCATTGTTTAACATTCTGGATAATGCGGTAAAGTACACCTCTGCCGGTGGCAGCATCCAGGTGAGGGTACGGGATTGGGAAATGTATTTGAGGATAGATGTGACGGATACAGGCAGAGGCATCCCGGAGCATTCTCAGGGCACGATCTTCAAACGCTTCTATCGGGATGAAGCGGTGCATGATATAGATGGGGTCGGAATCGGCTTATACCTTGCCCGTGAGATCATTACCATGCAGGGGGGCTATATTACCGTCGAGTCTAAAGTTGGGGAAGGATCAACTTTTTCCGTGTTCCTGCCCATAAAATAATTCTGAGGCAGTCTGTTTTGGCAGGCTGCCTTTTTTGAAAAATTTTTAGAGGACAATGGATTTTAGGACAATTCTGCAACATTTGGGATTTATGCTGACAGCAACATCATGAATTTGGAGGTGGCCTTATGGAAATCACAAAGACATTACTCATCAATGCAGCTTGCTTGCTGATCCCGCCGGTTGTTGTTGTGCTGCTGCTCCGGCACTTCTTTCCAAGAAAAATTAGATGGTCGGCTGGTGTGGTGGCTCTGGTAGATCTGGTGATCTTCTGGACAGATATTTTTTATTATGAGAGCGTTTGGCTGACGCTGTTTTTTGTTGTAATTCAGTTAGCAATGGTTTTGCTTATATCTATCTGGCTTTATAAAAAAGACACACGAAAATGAATTGTCCTAAAATTGAAGCAATTCACCCTTAAACTGTTGAGCCTTTGGGATATTTCTGCAACATTTGGGGGTTAGGATGACAGTGAAAGGAGTGGATGACTATGACATTACCATTTGAAAATGATACTAGCCGGATTGTCAAAAAGTATGCCAAGCACAGTATCAGTCAAAGCCGGGTTAAAACATTTTTATCTGTTTTGACCATCGCGTTGGCAGTTGCCTTGCTGTCTGGCTTTGCTTTGTCTGTGATTGGGATGGAAACCGAAGCAAAACGAGAATTGCTTGTGTCAAGTCAGATGTTATATCACAATCTGAACGATGAACAGATGCAGACCCTGCGGCATGATGAAAGAATTTCGGATTCAAAGATATATATGCAGGCGGCCAATACGCAGATTGAAAACTATCTGGTGATCCCTGTCTATATCGAGCAAAATAACAGCCAAATCGTTATGGATGAAATTGTGGAAGGACAGTATCCCATAGACCTTTATGATGTAGCTGTGGATAAGGCATATTTGGAGCAACTGGGGCTTCCGGTGGAGTTGGGGGTAACAATCACAATCCCGTTTTATGATGGAAATACGGAAAACTTTACTGTGGTAGGCCTTACAGACAGTGGTTCCACAGAACGGGTCTACTCCCTTTTCTGTTCCAAACAATATACAGAAGCGGGAAGCCAATTCCAGCATTCTGTAACAGCGCTGGCTGTTCAATTTGCTCATGCGGATGAAATGTCCAAGCAGGTATTTGAAGCCATGACCAAGCAGATTGAAGCTGACTATGGTATTCCAGCGCAAAATTCTGATCCGAACGATGGTTTTCTTTCCTCTCTGGAGCCGAATTGGGAAGATATTCAGATTGTTATGATCTTTTCTTTTGCTGTACTTTTTGTTAGTTATTTGGTGATTTACAGTATTTTCTATATTTATGTGCATAATCAGGTGCGGGAATTTGGGCAGTTGCGTACAATGGGAACAACTGCAAAACAGATTAAGAAAATTCTTCGGGTACAAGGCAGGATTTTCTGTGTTTATGGTACAGCTTTGGGGCTGGTAATCGGTGGGATTGCAGCCTTTCTGTTCAAGCCAAACGGATGGAGCTGGGGTAATACCGCAATAACCAGTATTGTAATTTTCCTTCTTGTCTATGGCATGATATGGCTGGCTATGAGCAAGCCTGCAAAAATTGCAGGCAGCATTTCACCGATCGAGGCAGCAAAAAACACCGGATATGAGAGTTTTCCTGCTGTTTCAAAGAAACTACATCGGAAAATCACCCCTTTTTCATTGGCTATTATGGGAAGTTCCCGCAACCGGAAAAAGTGGATTGTAACTGTTCTTTCGTTAGGTATTGCAGGAATCATGTTTATGGGCGGAACAACACTCCTTTCTTCTCTGGATATGGAGCGCCTTGCAAGACATGGGCTTTTAGAATATGGAGAATTTGAAGTTGAGCTTTCCCGAAATGCGATCAAGAATGACCCGCATGGACAAACTGGAGTCCAGTTAAAGAATCCTTTGAATGAAGATTTGATACAGACCATTGCGCAGATGGAGGGGGTTGCAGAAGTTTCGGAATATAAAACATTAGAGGCAAAATTTGAATACAACGGAGTGACTAAAAAAGAAAATATTACCCCATTCACACCAGATCAGCAGGCCCTCTTGGAAAAATATTTGGTGACTGGCACGGCTGATTATTCAACTATGTCTGAAAACCATGAGATTCTGGTGTTGCGAAATGAATATGCAGACTACATCTACGACTGGACATTTCATGTTGGAGATACGGTGAAGTTCCGCTGGTTTGATGGGATACGGGAGCAGGAGACAGAGTTTAGAATTGCTGGAGAAATCAGCGATGGTATCTTTGAAGATGATGGTGGAGGTAAACTTTTTGGAAAAACAGGATTTTTCCTACTGCCAGAAGAACTAATGAATCAAATGATGCCATCTGGCTTTAACTTCAACAGTCAGTTGCTGGTTCGTATGGATGACCTTTCACAAGAGCCAGCCCTTCGGAAAACTATGAATGATCTGCTTGATACCACACCGATGGTAACAATGGAATCTTTCTATGACTACTATCAAGACAGCGAGGCTATGTATCAACGCACCAGCCTTGTGATATGGGGGCTGTGTGGATTCATCATGCTGTTTGCAGTTATCAATCTGGTAAATACACTGATTGCTACGACACTCTCCCGCAAACACGAATTTTCTGTTCTGCGCTCTGTTGGTATGGCGAAAAAGCAGTTACGGCAGACAGTACAGTGTGAAGGCATCTTGCTGGCTTTTTGGAACATTTGTATCACTGTCCTAATTGGAACTGCGGTCGGTTATGGAATTGTTCGCTATCTGAATTATGTTGGCGACGATACTTGGGTGTGGCATTTCCCAGCAGTACATTTTGCTGGATATATGATAGTGGCAATTTTGCTTCCTGTTTTAATTGCTGCCGCTCTGATCCATCTTTTGGAGAAAAAGTCTATTGTGCAGCAGTTGAGAGAGATAGATTAAGCAATAGAAATATCCTAAAGTGGAAGCAATTCACTCTCAAACTGTTGAACATTTGGGTTATTTCTGCAACATTTGGGGGTTAGGATGATAGCGAAAGGAGTGAAGGACTATGACATTACCATTTGAAAATGATACCAGCCGGATTGTAAAGCGGCTGGCGAAACAGAATATGAAAGCAAACCGGCGTACATCCATTTCTATCATGGTAGCCATATTGATCGCATCAACTTTTTTGTGTTCGTTATGCACATTCGTCCAAAGCTATTGGAATCAAAGTGTGCAGCAGGAGATCGCAGCCTACGGTGATTGGGATGCACAGCTTTTGGAGATTCATGCCGGCCAGCTGGATTTGATTCAGAATAACGAAAATATCCAGACCATCATGGTAAAAGGAGATAATCAGACCGCCTTATTGCCAGCTGCATCCGGCCTGCCCTATCTTTTGATCCAAAACTGTGATGGAGCCTATTGGGGCGGTATGCGGGAAAAGAATCTGATCCTGCGCGGACGGGTTCCCCAGGCGCCGGGAGAGATTGTGGTTGGAAAAAGCTTTTTTGAGCAGAATCCATCTGTTGAGATTGGAGACCGGCTGAACCTGGATTTGGGCGAACGCAGGATTGGAAATACAACTGTGGATTTTCTTTCCCCCATTCAAAGCGGGGAAGAATTTGTGAAAACAGAAAAAGTGCAGTACACCATCGTTGGTGAGATTGATATGACTGTTTCCAGCGCATACAATGGCTACCCTGCGTATGGGTGGCTGGACACGGCCGCATTATCGGAGGACACGGGGATCGTTGCTTATCTTCAAGTGACGCAGCCGCGAAAAGTCTATGAAATCATCCCGCAGATAGCAGAGGACATTGGCTTGCAGCCGGATGAATTTGGTGACTATCCCTTCCGTTACCACACAGCCCTGCTTGGGATGTATGGAATTTATGCGCCGGGGCATTTCCTAAGCAGTGACCTTCCCAAACTTGCGCTTGCGCTCGGTTTGGTCATGGCAGCATCTATGGCGGTATTTGCCTATATCATTCGGGGCGCTTTTTCTATTTCTGCGAAACGCAAGGTAAAGGAGCTGGGAATCTTAAAATCCATTGGAATGACGCCTAGGCAGATCCGCATGATGATCGTATATGAGGCGCGCTGGCTGTCTGTGCTTCCCATTCTGGTTTCTGTGGGACTTGGATACCTTTTTTCCTATGGCGTATTGGCAGCATACTCTGACCTGACGCAAGAAGTGACCGGGAGCCGGATAACAGCTTCCTTTTCCCCGTGGGTCGCAGTGGTTTCCGTGATTCTCTCGTTCCTGACGGTTCGCCTGGCTGCTTCTGGTCCTGCCCGGCAGATGGGAAAACTTCGCCCGATTGAAGCGGTCAAAGAAAGCTGGAGCAATCCTTCTTTGAAAAAATCAGCAAAGCATCCGATCCTGAAAAAGTGCTTTGGATTCCTTGGAAATATTTCTGCAAACTCCATGACGGCTAATAAGAGGCTGTTTCGTACCTGTACGGTAACGCTGAGTCTGTGTATGCTTTTGATGTTCAGTTTTCTGGCTGTTTTTTCCGTTTCAGATATTAACAATACAAAAGCAGAACAGGACAGCCACTTTAATGTCAATCTTACAATGGAGTCTGGTCAGAAAATAGAGCCAGCGCTTATGGAGGAATTGAAGCTGCTGCCTCACATAGAGGAACAGGCCACCTATACGATGGCGAACTGTGCGATCTGGGTTTCAGAAAGTGAGCTGTCGGAAGAATTTCTGTCCTCTGGAGGATTTGGCACAAAAGCGGCTGGTGAGTATGTAGCAAAGCGCGATGGCCGCTACCGTATCCCATGTGTATTGATCGGTTTGGAACAGGATGCCTATGAAGATTATCTCATGCAGTCAGGGGTGCCTTATTCTGAACAGGGTGCTGCGCTCATTGTCAATTCTGTTGTGAAAAATCCTGACTCCAGAGGTTATGAAGCCAAAAAAGATATGGTCCCATATCTAAAACTCAAAGAAGGTCAGTCTTTAGAAGTAACAGAGAAGTTCCTGGACTCCATTCAGGGGGATTACCGTTTTGATGTGACGGTGTCATCTGCACTTTCTGAAATGCCGGAGATTGGGCGTAATATGGCCTTTTATACATTGCCCATTCTGGTGCCGATGGATCAATACTATGAGATTATCCAGAATTTCGGAGAGGATCGTGCAGTTTACAATTACAGGACTTACATGAATCTTCTCGTGGAAGATGGGCTGGATGCCGAAGTACAGGCGCAGGCAGAGCATATCTGTGGTACTTATCTGGGGACGAGTGATTTCTATACCTCCAGCAAGACACAGCGCGCTTTGGACAGAGAGCGGCTGACCGATGCGACCATGCTGATCGTTTACAGTTTGACTGCACTATTTGGTATCATTGGAATCTCATCGGCAGCAGTGGCGATCCTGAACAGTCTGTATCAGAGAAGAAAGGAATTTGCCATGCTGCGTTCTGTGGGGTTGGATAGAAAAGGTCTTGACCGTTTACTGCATATAGAAGGGTTCTTCCTTGGAGGAAAACCTTTGGTCATTGGATTGCCGATTCTGTTTTTGATTGTCGCAGTTTTGATGTGGATGCAGGATGTGACTTTTATGGAGTTCATTCAGGTATTTCCGTTATTAGGGCTGGCAGCCTATATTGTTCTGGTACTAATGGTCATCAGTGGGATTTACAGGGCGGCTTCCAGAAGAATCCGCAGGGACATTATTGTAGAAGCCTTAAAGGATGAAAATGTGTGAGTCTTACTGCAAAATGAATTGTCCTAAAATTGAAGCAATTCACCATGGATTTTCATGCCATTTAGGACAATTCTGCAACATTTGCCCTTTACTCTTTACTCAACAAATTAAAGCACACTTATAACAGGAGAAAACACCATGAAAAAAATCAATTTTTGCAAAGCAACAACAATCATTTTAATAATCAATGTTATTTTATCTATTGTTTTATTTTTCGTTGTTCCTGATAATATAGCAATTCAATGGGCAGGTACATCCCCCAGAAATGCAGTAGATTCTTACTATATATTTTTAGTACCGGTATTGTCAGTGCTTTTTGCTTTTGCTGGAAAACCTATTTTTACAAGGTTCCTGTTTAGATTGTGGAATAGAACTAACGAGTATTTAGTGGCATACCTAAATTTGTGTCTGCAAGTTGTATTTCTTACTTGTGAAATCTATATCGGGTTATATAACTTATGTAATTTTAATGTTGCCATTAGTATAATTCTCATTGTGGAATTTATGATAAATGTGGTGATTGGATTGAAATTATTTCACAATCAATCTATCTAAAAAATCGTGTAGTATGTTTCGGCGGACAGTTATTTCTGGATGCCCGCTGTAAATTTTTTTGAAATGTCCGAGCGTTGTAACATTTCTCGGACATTTGGGTTTTATAATGATCTTATCAACAAAAGCAAGCGTATACATGAAGCAATGCAATAAAAAAGTTGCTTGTTCAATAAGAATATGAATTGTCCTAAAATTGAAGCAATTCACCATAGATTTTCATGCCATTTAGGACAATTCTGCAACATTTGCTCTTTACTCTATACTCAACAAATTAAGAAAGGCAGGTAACTGTTATGAAAATTTTGCAGACAACTGATCTTAAAAAATACTACGGCACAGAGCCGAACATTACCCGCGCCCTGGATGGCGTGAACTTCTCTGTGGAGGAGGGCGAATTTGTGGCGGTGGTCGGCACTTCCGGCTCCGGTAAGTCCACCCTGCTTCACATGATGGGCGGTTTGGATACCCCCACCTCCGGCAGCGTGATGGTGCGGGATAAGGAGCTGGCGAAGATGAACGACGAGCAGCTTACCATATTCCGCCGTCGCAATATCGGCTTTATTTTCCAGAACTACAATCTGGTGCCGATCCTAAATGTTCATGAGAACATCGTTTTGCCCGTGGAACTGGATGGGGATACGGTGGATCAGAAATTCATGGCGGATGTGGTGTCCATGCTGGGACTGGAGGATAAGCTGAAGAATATGCCAAACAACCTCTCCGGCGGCCAGCAGCAGCGTGTGGCTATCGCCCGCGCTCTGGTGTCAAAGCCCGCTATCGTCCTTGCCGATGAACCCACTGGAAACCTGGACAGCAGGACCAGCGCCGATGTGTTGGGGCTTTTGCAGAGAACGAGTCGTGAATTTAACCAGACGCTGGTGATGATCACACATAATGATGCCATTGCCCAGCTTGCAGACCGTATCGTGCGGATTGAGGATGGCAAAATCGTTGGATAAAGGAGGTGGCAGACATGACATTGCCTTTTGAAAATGATACAGGGCCGGTCATTAAAAAATTGGCGTCACGAAGCATTCAGACAGATAAGCGGCGCAACCTGTTTGTGATCGTAACGATCGCTCTGGCAGCCGCTTTGATGGCAGCGATTTTTTGTGCAGGAGCGGGAAGTGACAGAAAACTGGAGGCGGACATTCGGGGACAGTATCAGGCGGTTGTGGTGAATTGTGACCGTGATACGATTGAAAGACTGAAAGACTGCCCGGAAGTGGAACGCTGGGGCCTTTCCCAGAATTACGGTTCTGCCCGCTATGGTGACAGCGTTCTGACTGTGGAGTATGCGGATGCCAACTGGATGGAATTGGGTAAGAAGCCTTCCTTTACTGGGACACTTCCGCAGGCTGCCAATGAAATTCTGGTAGAACGGGCATTTCTTGATTATTTTGAAATCCCCGCAGAAGTCGGGCAGACCATAGAAGTGAATCTTGGAAACGGAAAGCAGACCTATACCGTCAGCGGTATCATGGATGTGGAGAATGACTCCCGTATGTTCCAGCTTTATGTATCTGAAGCATTTGTGGAGGAGATGGCGCAGGGAGAGCCGCTGTTTGAATTTCGGCTTCGTTATACTGGTGCTGATAGTATGGAGCTGGAGCAGCTCAAGGCGGATATTGCAGCATTCCTTTCTGCCAACGATGTCTCAGAGGATCAGATTTTTTACAGTTCCAACTATTTCGATATGCAGGGCTTTAAGTCCGGTGTGATGAAATATTACATTCCCGTGGCAATCCTTTTGCTGGTTGCCTGTGCCGTGGTCATTTACAGTATCTTTTTCATTTCCGTAAAGGGCAAAATGCGGGAATATGGACGCCTGAAAGTGATCGGCACAACACCAAAACAGATCCGGCGGATCGTGCGGCGGGAGGGATTGCTGTTATCTCTTTGCGGTATCCCACTGGGGCTTTTGGTTGGAGGGGCTATCGGGTTTGCTATTTTCCCGGCACATTGGAGCTGGATGGGCAATCTGCCCTATCTGGCTGCGACCGCAGCAGCCTGCGCCCTGACGGTATTTCTGTCCATTCATGCGCCTGTCCGCATGGCGGCGAGGGTATCCCCAATCGAAGCGGTCCGCTCCAGTGGTTATGAAACGGCAACAGACCGGAAGGATCAGAAAAACCACCGCATTACGCCGTTCTCCATGGCACAGATGAACTTTAGGCGGAGCAGGAAAAAGACGGTCATCACTCTGGTATCTCTGGGATTGACGGGTGTGTTTCTGGTAACAGCCGCTACGGTACTCAACTCCATCAGTCCCGAAAAGATGGCGATAGAAGCCATGGGAGATCACTGCAACTATGAGGTCAGCTGGATGGATTCGGGAGGCGCGGAAGGATTGCCTGCCATCGCGCGTGAAAATCCATTGACAGAAGAACTTCGTCAGGAGCTTCTTGCCATAGATGGTGTGGAATCTATCACCAGCCATGAAGTAACATCCGCAACGGTGAAATTCCCCCAGGAAAGTGTTGCATTAAAGTTCCCTGTATTTGACAGAGAGCAGATGGAACAATGGCTGCCGGAGGAAAATCTGGAACAGGGCAGCGTAGATTATGAGGAGCTTGCCGCAAACAACGGTGTGATCGTGACTGATTCGGAAGATCATCTTTTAAGTATGTTTTATGGCTATACGCCTGCGGTCGGGGATGTGCTGACCTTTGAATCCATGGACGGTAAGGCCATAGAAGTAACGGTCATGGGGATTGCGAAACCGTCAGTAACATCAGGCACCGGCGCATGGGGCCTGTTTACCCTTACAGAAGAACTGGCCGATCAACTCTATCCGGATATTGAGAACAGGGAGGCCGTTTGGAATGTCCATACCTCGGAGGACTCGGATGCGCTCAGGGCGTCTATTTTCAGCCTGCTGGAAAATCCGGTGCTGACGGTCTTTTCCAGAGCAGACCATGCGGCATCCCTGGAATCGCAGCTAAAGATGATGACCCGCGGTGTTTATCTGCTGCTGGCGTTCCTGTTTGTGTTCTCCATGGTAAATCTGGTCAACACCCTGATGACCAATCTGCTGGCAAGGCAGCAGGAGCTTGGGATTTTGCAGTCTGTGGGAATGACCGGAAAGCAGGTTTCCCGTATGCTGATCGCAGAATGCCTGTGGTACGCAGGGGTTACGGTATTTTTGTCAGTTGGCATTGGCGGAATCCTGGGCTGGATTTTTGACTATGTGATCAGCAGCTTTAATATTTTTGGGGAACTGTCCTATCAATTCCCTTTGATGGAAACGGTTGTTTTTGTTCTGGCACTTTTGGTCGTGACCGGAATTTTCTCTGTGGTTGCTGTCCGTTACTCTAAACGGCTTTCCCTTGTAGAGCGGATCAAGACCATGGACTAACCAGAAGCGGCGGCTTCCGATGTGAAGCCGCCGCTTTGCTGACAGCAGAAATATAAGACTTAAAGGAGATGATCAAAATGACAGTACCATTTGAAAATGATACAGGAAATATTGTCAGGAAACTGGCAAGAAAAAGTTTGAAAAGCGAAAAACGCCGGAATTTGATGGTGGTGATCGCCGTTGCGCTGGCATCCTGTCTGATCTGTTTTTCGATTGTGATGGCTTTGTCTACCCGGCAGATAGAGAAAAATCATGTGGAGGATACTTATGAGGCGGTCTATACCAGGATTACTGAGGAAGATGTGTCCACCCTGAAGGGGCTGGATGACTTCTCAAGGGTAGGAGAGTATTATATGCTGGCTGTGGAACCTGCGGAGCAGGGATACAATGCCTCCTATATCTATTGTGATGAGGAAACGATGTATATTGCCCGTGACCAGATGAAGCTGCTGGAAGGCCGACTGCCCCAAAAGGAGGATGAGGTGGTGGTGAGCCGTTATTTCCTTTCCAACTATGCTGCAGACGCCGGGATTGGCGAAAAGGTTATGCTAAGCAGCGAGAGCTTTCACGGAGAATACACGGTGACTGGCATTATGGAAGGCTATAAGGAAAAAGAGGTAAATGGATCTTCCATCCTTCTTTCCAAAGAAGCCCTGAAAGGATGGAGCGGCTATGACCCCGCTGATTATCGAGCCTATGTGCATTTTAAGAATGAGCAGCAAATGGATGAAACAGAGCTGACTGCCCGCAGCAGGGAGATTGCCAAGGAATATCAGCTGGAAATGCCGATCATGAACCTCAGCTATATGAAGTTCTATAAGCAGCCTGTGAATGTCAGTATGCTGGCGCTGGTTGCCGGAATTGCAGTTCTGGTCATCATCGGAGGGTATGTTGTGATACAAAGTATCTTCCGAATTTCTATCAATGATAAAATCCAAAGCTATGGACAACTGCGGACCATCGGCACAACGCCAAAACAGATCCGCCGTATTGTCAAAAAAGAAGGCCGTTTCTTAGGATGGGCTGGCATTGGTATCGGTATTTTGCTGGGATGTGCAGCCGGGTTTGCACTGTTTCCCCGTGGGTTTAATCTGCTATTTTATGCAGCCGCGATTGTTTTGACTGCACTGCTTGGCTGGTTTATGGTATCCATTGCGATCCGCAGACCGGTAAAGATTGCCGCCAGTATCTCCCCGATTGAAGCAGTCCGCTTTACCGGCAATCAGAGCGGAAAGGCCCACACACATAAGAAGAATATGCGGTTAAATCCCCTCTCCATGGGAATTGCAAATTTCAGGCGTGACCGCAAAAAGACGATCAGTATCGTGGCTTCCCTGAGTCTGGGCGGGGTGATCCTTTTGGTGACAGCTTCTATTCTTTTGGTTCGTTCGCCGGAGCGGATCGCAAGACAGTATTTTCCGGATGGGGATTATAAAATCTATATCCATTCTGAAAAAACAGAATATGAGGTGATGTCAAAAGGAAATCCTTTGAATGAAGCGCTTCGGCAGGAGGTGCTGGCCGTGGATGGCGTAACAGATGTGATAGAAAATCGTCAGGCGGTTCATGTGCGGTTTGAAAATGAGGAAAGTTCTTCCGGCGGAATGTGTGATCTGTTGAGTGACCGAAACAGGGATCAAATGGAAGCGGCGCTTGTGTCCGGAACTTTACCTCAAGATTCCCATAGTATTGCACTTGATATGGCTTATGCAGAAGATATGATCGGTGTAGATGTGGGGTCAGTTATCAAACTTACCATAGGGGATCAAGAGATTCCTGTCACTGTTTCCGGTCTGCTCATAAACGATGGGCTTAAAAATGGTCATGGTCCTCTGGCATTGGACAGCACCTGCATTGTTGCAACCAAAGAGCTATTTCAGGAAGCAATGCCTATGATCGATTGTTTTGATTATTCCTGGAGCATTGTCAGCGATCCCCAAAAGGCGGAGCAGATTGAAAACAGTCTGAGTGCGATCATTTCTTCCAATCCGGATCTTGACTTGGATACCATTGGGATACATAAGGATTATGAGGAAATGGAAAACAGGGTCGTTTTTGGAGGTTTTCAGGCGCTGTCCTGGCTGGTGTTCCTCTTTGGCGTGGTCAATCTCATCAACACCACCCTCTCCAATCAGATGTCCAGAAAGAGGGAAAACAGCGTCTTTCGCGCCATCGGTCTGACCAGAAAGCAGCTCTGTCAAATGACCATCTATGAGGGAATTTGCTATGCGTTTTCTGCTGCGCTGGCAACTCTGGCAGTCGGCCTCCCGATTGCAATGATAGCTGCTCGAAAATTCAGCGAAATGACTTTCCATGGAGCGATCATGCCATATTCCTTCCCCTTCCTGCAAATGGGGCTGTTCGTTCTGGTGCTGTTTGGCCTGGAGGTCATCCTGTCCTTCTGGACAATGCGCAGGCAGAAAAATCAATCGCTTGTGGAAGAAATGCGAGCGATGGAATAAGCATATAGGATCGGCGGGGCGGCGTGTGCTGCCCCGCTTTTTAAGTTTGCTGTTATATTTTGGATCATTATTGACTTCTATTACGGTTAGTGATATATTTATTACAGTAACCGTAATAAGGAGGCAGGTGTTATGCGAGACAATGCGAAAGGCGGTGCGCTCACAGAGGTGACATTCTTTATTTTGCTCTCCCTTTATACCCCGAAACATGGATATGCTGTTATGCAATTTATTGAAGACAATACAAAAGGGCGGCTCACGCTGGGGGCAGGTACTTTATATGGTGCGTTGAACTCGTTGCAGGAAAAAGGCTGGATTGCACCTTTTGGAGATAGTGCGGGACGGAAAAAAGAATATCTCATTACAACGCAAGGAAAAGAAATTGCAGAAAAGGAGCTGATAAGGCTCAATGAACTTGTAGGCGTGGCTAATGGAATTATTGGAGGTGCGGTATGAGCAAAAAGTATTATCGTTTCTTTGGCGGTTTGTTGACTGCCCAGGAACATTGGCTGAATAAAATGTCTGAAAAGGGCTATCGTCTGATTCGGGCGGAAAAAATGTTGTATGAATTTGAGGAGTGTAAACCGGATCAGGTAAAATACTGCGTGGAGTTTATCGGGCAAAAATCGAAGGCCAACGCATCCGATTATCATGAGTTTTTAGAGGGGATGGGTTACAAAGTATTTTATAAAAACATCAACCTGAACTACTCTGTTGGTAAAGTACGCCTACGGCCATGGGCTGAAAAAGGCGGACGCATAGCAACAAATGCCACCACCTTTAATCGGGAACTGTTGATCGTAGAAAAAGATAATGACGGTAAGCCGTTTGAACTTCATACTTCTTATGAGGACAAGGAAAACTATTACAGAAATCTGCGTAATCCGTGGTTGCTGATATTGCTCATGTTCGCAATATTTGCGGTTGCAAAATGTTCGGTAGTTTTTGGTGTGCTTGCCCTGGTTTCTCTGATTCCTGTTCTCGTATATCAAACCCAGGTTATGCAGAACAAACGCGAAGGTAAGACAAAAGAATGGTGAGGTGTTTATATCATGAATGAACGAGAAAAAACAATCCGATTATGGTTTGATATGTGGCTCAATCAGCAGGATATGGGCATTGATGATATTTTTACAGAAGATGTAATCTATACAGAAAGCTGGAGTCCCCAGTATAACAACCGAAAAACAGTAAAGCATTGGTTTCAGGAATGGAATACCCGTGGCAAGGTGGTCATTTGGGAAATCAAGCAATTTTTTCATAAGGGAGATCAAACGATTGTGGAGTGGTATTTCAAAAATGAAATGAACAATGGAAGTATAGAGGAATTTGATGGAATCTCGCTGGTTGAATGGACAGAGGATAATAAAATAAAGGCATTAAAAGAATTTGGGTGTAATCGCAATACCTATAATCCATACCAGGAAGGCGATACCCCTCAATTCAAAGCAGAAAAAGCGAATTGGTTTTGAATTGAGTGCTTATGGAGGTAAAATATGATGTATCGGACAGAATTAGTAGAAGGAATTACCGTGGAAAATGTAACAGAGAAAATCAATGCAAAAATAGAAGAAATGGAAAAGGAAAGCTATCGACTTGTTACGATGTCTTTTTGGGGAACCGAAAGAGCTGTACTGGTTTTCAAAAAAGGGTTAAAGGGTAGTTTGCTTTAACACATAGTTTGCTTTTGAACTGTCGTCTATGGTGCGTTGACAGACTGGTAATCTCGACTATTCGTTAAAGGACTTTATTGTGGACTGTTCGAGCAAGCCATTGGGCTTTGAGGTGACAAATATGAAAGTATTGGTCAGTGCCTGTATTATGGGAGAGAACTGTAAATATAATGGGAAAAACAACAAAAATTCAGCAGCTATCCATTTTTTAAAAGATAAAGAAGTGATTTCTATCTGCCCGGAAGTATTAGCAGGAATGGAAACTCCCAGACCCTGCGCAGAAATTGTGAATGGGAGAGTAGTTGATGAAAACGGAAATGATGTTAGTTTAGAATATAATAAGGCAGTGGCAGTTGCATTATCGAAAATTCAGAATGAAGAGATTGATTTAGTTATATTACAATCCAGAAGCCCTACCTGTGGTGTTAATCAGATATATGATGGTAGCTTCACTGGAAAGTTAGTTTCTGGAATGGGTTTGTTTGCAAAGGCATTAAAACAAAAAGGATATCATGTCATTGATGTTGAAGAAATATAAGTTTACCATTTTTCATTTGTTGAGGGATAAGGTTCCTAACGCATTAAGGCTGCATTTTTATATTCGCCTGATGCAAATGTCAATGGGAGCATGAGCGACTATATCATAGAATATTATTTTTTCACGGAGGCTGATATGAAAGAAAAAATATTGATAATAGAAGATGATCCGTTGATACGGAATGAATTGAAAACGCTGCTGCAAAGCAATGGCTATGAAGCGGCGGCTCCGGAAGATTTTTCTGATGTGATTGATCGGATCAAAGCCGAACAGCCACACTTGATTTTACTGGACATCAAGCTACCGGGAACCAATGGCTTTTCTCTCTGCACCGAGGTTCGCACATTTTCCGAGGTGCCGATTATTTTTGTGACAAGCTGCAACACGGATATGGATGAACTGAATAGCATCATGCTGGGCGGAGACGCTTTTATCACGAAGCCCTATAACACAGCAATCCTGCTTGCGAAAATTGCTTCTCTGCTGAAGAAAGCCTATCCCGCACAGCAACGGGAACAGATCGCCTATGGAGATGCGGTGCTGCATCTGGAATCCAGCAGTTTGGACTATCATGGACAGAGCGTAGAACTTACTAAGAACGAATTGAAAATTCTCTATTACCTGTTCAAGAACGGAGGGAAAATCTGTTCTCGTGGAGATATGATTGAGTATTTGTGGGACAATCAGCTATATGTGGATGACAATGCTTTGAGCGTCAATATCAACCGCATCCGGGAAAAACTGGCGGGCATCGGTCTGACGGATTTTATCAAGACAAAGCACCGACAGGGGTACACGATATGAACAGCAGACGATATTGGAAAAACAGGCTGCCATTTCTGCTGACGAACCTTGTTTGTATGGCTGCACTCACTGTATTTTTGCTGGTGTGCGGCAATTCGGTTTCCGCAGTAGTATTGATCCTGATTGTATGGGCATTGGTTTTGCTGATGGGACTTGTCCTCACTTACTGGAAACGAAAGCGGCAGATGAAAAAACTTCTGGATATGGCAGAGCAGCTCTCTGAGAGATACCTTATTTCCGAAATGATGGAGCTGCCGGAGCAGGCTGAGGATCAGGTTTACTATCAGCTTTTGAAAATGGCTGGAAAATCCATGTTGGAGCAGATCGGGGAGGTCGAGCGGGAACGCCTGGAGTACAAGGAATACATTGAACAATGGATTCACGAAATCAAAACGCCCATTACTGCCATGAAACTTCTATGTGAAAACCATCGGATGGACTGGACAAAAGAACTTCTGCTGGAACTGGAAAAGACCAATCGCTTTACCGAACAGGCTCTTTATTATGCCCGCAGTGAGCATACAGAGAAAGATTATTCTGTCCGGGAAATGGCACTGTCCCAAGTGGTGCATCAGGCGATTGCAGATAATAAATATCTGCTGCTCCAAAGTGGTATGCGTCTGGAGGTGGAGGAAATGCAGGACACGGTTTATTCAGATGAAAAGTGGGTGCGCTTTATTCTGAACCAACTGATTGCCAATGCGGTCAAGTATCGTACGGAACAGCCGGTTCTCCGCATTTCTACTCATAAACGGCAGGATCAGGTTGTTCTTGTCGTGGAGGACGATGGAATTGGGATTGCTGCGTCCGATCTGCCCCGTATCTTTGAAAAGGGATTTACCGGTCAGAATGGTCGTATGGTCCAGCAGTCCACAGGCATTGGCCTGTACCTATGCAAACGGCTTTGTGAAAAGCTGGGCATTGGCATTACGGCGGAGTCGTCGGAACATGGCACAGCAATTTCCCTTTCTTTTCATATTAACTGTTTGATTCATGAAGTGCAGAGCTGAGAACCGTTCTGCACTTCTTACATTTTTGTTAGAACTTTGTAAGAAAACTTGATACAAACGAAGCCGCTCTTATTTTACAATAGAGATCAGAGGTGATAACAATGAAAGAAATTTTGAAACTGGATCATATCCAAAAATATTACGGAAATAGTGGGAATGTTACAAAAGCAATTCAGGACATCAGCTTTTCCGTTCAGGAGGGGGAATTTGTAGGAATCATGGGAGCATCCGGTTCCGGCAAGACCACCCTGCTCAACTGTATTTCCACCATTGATACCGTCAGTGCGGGACATATCTATCTGGATGGAACCGATGTGACGGAAATCAATGAAAAACAGATTGCCCGGTTTCGCCGGGAAAATCTTGGATTTGTGTTCCAGGATTTTAACCTGCTGGACACGCTGACCATTTCGGAAAACATAGCCCTGGCGCTGACCATCAACAAGGTTCCAGCAGGCGAGATTGATGGACGGGTGCGGGAAATGGCCGGAAAGCTGAATATCATGGATATTCTGGATAAGTACCCATATCAGGTGTCCGGCGGCCAGAAGCAGCGGTGCGCCTGTGCCAGAGCCATTATCAATCAGCCTAAGCTGATTTTGGCGGACGAGCCTACCGGCGCATTAGATAGTCATTCGTCCCAGATGCTGCTTTCTACGATCCAGAGTATCAACGAAGATCTCGGAGCCACAATCCTGATGGTGACACACGACGCTTTCTCGGCAAGCTATGCCAATCGTATTCTCTTTATGAGGGACGGGGCGATCTTTACGGAAATCCGTAAGGGTGGTGATTCCCGCAGGACTTTCTTTGAAAAAATCCTGGATGTCCTCACCATGATGGGAGGGGGCATGAGTGATGTACGCTAAACTCATTTTCAAAAATGCAAAGCGGTCTGTGAAGGACTATTTGATTTATATTGTGACCATGACACTCTGTGTCACCCTGTTCTATGCGTTTTTATCTATCAGCAGCACCCATTATCATCCGACCATTGGTGCGGAATATAATATTTCCCTGCTGGCTGGAGGTATGAAACTGGCAATTTGCGGGATTAGTCTGCTTCTTTTGTTCCTGATCCACTATGTCAATCGTTTCATGCTGAGAAAAAAACAATCGGAGTTTGCAGTTGAGGCAACCTTGGGAATGGAGCAAAAAACCATAGGACTGCTCTTTTTTGGAGAGACTTTTTTCCTGCTCATATTCTCTGTGTCGGTGGGAATCCTTCTGGGGATGATCGTTTCTCAGGTCATTACGGCTATGCTGCTTGCTTCTTTTGGGGAACCCTACGCTTTTTCTTGGTCTTTTTTTCCAGATACTGTGCTGCTGACCGTGGGCTTCTTTGTTGTTTGTCAGATTCTGGTTGGAGTCGGGAATGTCAGAATTCTCAACAAAAGCAGGATTATTGAACTTATGACGGCAAACCGTCAGAATGAAAAACCGCTTCATAAAAGCAGATGGATGCCGATGATCTGTATTTTCTATGGCATTATGCTGCTGTGGATGCTGGAGGTAGGTGCTGTAAAATATCATTTTTACTTCGATCCCAGACATCCGCTTCCTGTAAAGCTCATGTATTGGGGGAATGTCCTTTTCCCTGCACTGACGCTGCTTTGGGCAATCGCAGGTGCTGTTTTACACAGAAAAATAGGATTTTCCCGATATCTTTGTGGGCTTCTGGCTGGTGCTGTATTGACCGCTATCCCGATTTTTTCCATCGCAGAACTGGAAAAAGCCTACTTCCTTGGATTTGACGCCCCAACTCTGAATCAATATTTGCTGTTTGGGGTTGCGGATATTTTGTTTATCATTTCCGCAGTCATTTATTTATCGAATGCGGCGCTCCTATACTGGAAGGAGTCTAAAGTGTCCCGCAAATATCACAATACGAGTTTATTTCTGTTTGGACAGCTTTCCTCTAAGCTGGCTACCAATACGAAAACGATGACGATAATTTGTGTGACCCTGACTTTTTCTATCTGCTTGTTTGTCATTGCGCCAGTTTTGACAGGATGGAGTCTGGGCTATTTGGATAGTCGGGCAGTCTATGATATTCAAATTTCAAGCCGCTACAACGATGTTTATGAAGTGGAAAATCTTCCGGATACAGACTATGGGGAAATTACTGCGTTTATAGAACAAAACAACATAGCGATAAAGGACGATTTGACTTTTTCGGAATATCTTCCCCAAAAAAGCGACTTTCACCAGCGGGTAAAGTACGATTTTCCTCCCTTGGCAATTGCACTGAAGGATTATAACGCTGTTCGGAAAATGTTGGGATATGAACCTATTACCTTACAAACGGATGAATTTGCTACCCACTGGCATCGTGCGGCAGAGGACAAGGATATTGAAAACTACATCGCTAAGCATACCTTACTGGAAACTGACGCAGGCACCCTGAAACTCAGTGAGAACGCCGTGTTTCAGGAGCCTGTGGGGGAATCTATCTATAATCTTTATACAGATGTGGTGTATATCATACCTGACGAGATAGCGCAAGTCTTGCTTCCGGTACAGAGCAACCGATTTGTGATGACCCAATATCCGCTTCCCTTCAAAACGGCAGAAATGCTGGAACAGCTTCTTGGGCGTTCTTATCCAGAAGATCCTGATAAAGACAATCTGGCAGGATACAGTACAACTGTCCATACTACGGAAGTGAACCGTATAATCGCCCTTAACTTTATCCTAAAAGCGTCCTTGATCTATGGTGCAATTGTGCTGATGGTGATGTGTCTTACCGTGCTGGCTCTTCAGCAGCTCCTAGATGCAGAAAAAAACAACTACAGATTTTCGGTTCTGCGAAAAATGGGAGTGGAAGAGAAGGACCTGCATACTTTGGTTCTAAAACAGCTTGGTGTTTGGTTTGGAATGCCGATCACAGCGGCAATCGTTTTAGCAATGATTGTGATTGGCTATTTTCTTCAAAGTGTTTCTGCTGAAATCTCAGCTTATATTGGCTGCGGAGCCTTGATGCGGCAAATAGGTATCATTGTCGGGATTTTCGCTTTGCTGCTGAGTTGCTATTTTCTCAGTACATGGCTGCTGTTCCAGCGTTCAATTCGCAGCAACTCCGATAGTGTAAGGTGATGGGAGGAAGATATGTACTGGAAGTTAGCAATTCAAAATATCTGCAGAAGCCTGCGGGATTATATCATTTACTTTGTGACGCTTACCTTGACTGCGGCATTGATGTACTCATTTTTGGCATTGGGCTTTTCATCAGATGTTCTTGCTATGGCAGAAAATATGTCGATGCTGACTACTGGAATTTTGCTTATGTCAGCTCTGGTTGCTTTTCTGTCCTCGTTTGTGATCGGTTATGCGATCCGCTTTATGCTGGAAGGAGTTTGCAACCTACGAACTGATTGGCATGGAAGCAAAGACAGTACGGAATTTGTTCCTTGCTGAAAACAGTATCATCGGTACAGGAGCCTTTCTGCTTGGTTCTTTGGTTGGCACAGGGCTTTCCGGTTTGCTGAATCAGGTGGTAAAAAATATCTTTGAGGTGCCGCATACCTATCAGGTTTCCTTTTCTCTCCAGGCATGGGCAGTAACATTTTTGTTTTTTGCCTTGATGTATGGTTTTGGGATGCTCCGAGCAGCAAAGATTATCCGGCATCAGAAAGTAATCGATTTGCTGTATGATAACCGCAAGAATGAAGAATACCGTTTTAAATCATGCAGTCGTAGTCTTCTGGTAGTATTGCTTTCAATAGCCGCAATGGTTGCAGGCGTGATTTTGCTTGGGCGGATGCTTCAGACACAAACCAATGAAGCATTTTTGTACCTTGGCGGAGCCTGCCTGCTCATTCTGGTGGGGGTTTACGAGCTGCATCGCCAGATTCCGCTTTTGCTGCACCGATTTGCAAAACAAAATCTGCGCCATAAGTACAAAGAAGAAAATCTGTTCTTCCTGGGGCAGATTGGGCGGCGCATCCATTCTGCTGGCCGGACAATGGCTGTGGTGGCGATTCTTTTAACCATATCTCTGGCAACCATGTTTGTGGGGCTTACCATGGGAGCAGGCTACAAAGCCAACATGAAAGCCTATTATCCCTATGATGCAGGCGTGGCGATTGATGCACCTTTGGAAAAATCCAACATGGATTCCATCGTTTCCTTTACAGAGGAGCATTGTGGAGTCGAGGATTCTGTGAGTTATTATCTGTATGCGGTTCCTGAAAAACCGATCGAAGCCTTGTCCTTGTCCGACTATAACCATTTGCGTGAAATCCTGGGGCTTTCTCCTGTTTCCATGAGCAACAACGAATTTTTGGTTCATTGCGATACATGGAACTATATGGACGGAATCCGACAGGGCTTGGCGCAGCAGCCGGAGATCACATTCAATGGTCGGACCTTGTCTGCTGCGGAAACGCCGATCCTGACGGAGCCGATGGAGCAGTATCAAATGGCCGGAACGAAGGGATATGTACTTGTTCTGCCGGATGAAGCAGCTTCACAATTCGTCGGAGAAAAAATCCGTCTGGCGATGAAACTGGAAGATGGCGGATACCCGGAATTGAAAAGCGACTTGAAGCAATTCCTGAACAGTGGGAAATGGCAGCCGGAATTGCAGTCCGGTCAACAGCTTCCGGAAAAAGTAACGATGGGTGTTACAGTAAAGGCGTGGGGCGTTGCCAATTCGCTGACGGGATTTACAGCTATTTCGTTCTGCGGATTGTATTTAAGCATTATTTTCATCATTCTATCCTGCTCGGTTCTTGCATTTGAGCAGCTTTCTGCCATAGACAAAAACCAGAAGAATTATGCAGTCATTGACCGTTTGGGTGTACCGAGCCACAGGCAGGCTTCCCTGATCCGCAGGGAACTGTCCACAGTCTTTTTGATCCCACTGCTATTCCCTCTTTTGCTGACGGTTTTACTGATCACAGGGGCACAGTTCTTTTTCGGAGAGGCAATCTTGCAGCAGGGACTTGTACCTCTTTATGGTCTGGTGACGATCCTGCTATTCTGTGCAATCTACCTGACCTATTTTGGTGCAACAATGTTCTTATTCAAACGGGTTATTCTTCGACCGGAAATGAGATAAAAATTGAATTGCTACAAAAATGAAGCAATTCCGCCTGTTTTCTTGCCGAAAAAGAAAGAGGTTAGGAGATTTCTGCAACATTTGGCCTTTATCATAGAGTAATAAATTAGAAATGCTGATACCTTACACCATGCAAAGGAGTGGATTACTATGGCAAACAAAGAAAAGCGCTTTGAAACAATCTATACACAGGGAACTTCCTTGAGTATTGTTGTAGACACCGAAACAGGTGTAAACTACCTTGTCCATGATACGGGGATTACCCCTTTGCTGGATAAAAACGGAACAGTCGTTATTACTGAAATAAACAAGTAAACTTTATATTGGTTGCAGGGTATCAGCATTCTAATTATGAATAAGGGAGGGACATATGGGAAAAATCTTTGTATTGTCGGTAACAGACCATGAAGAATATATACTTAGCAGAATTATGGAGATTATTGCAGCCGAGCCGGGATTTGACCATATTGTGTCATCTCACCCTTGTAATACTCTTGTTTTTCCGGGATTGGAGCTTCGCCTGAAGGAGAGAACTGTACACCGAAACGGCGAGTTGATTTCTATGACCCATCGGGAATTTGCGACATTGGTATACTTAGCAAACCACCCATCCTGGGTATTTTCTGCCGGGCAGATCTATGAAGAAGTGTGGGGTGAGGATGGTGAAAACTGCGGAACAGCCGTTGCCAGCGTCATTGGTCAGATCCGCAGAAAACTGACTCCGGATATGCCGAAAGCGGGTTATATCCGTACTGTTTTGGGGAGCGGATACAAATTTGAAGTTCCGCAGGGTATGGCAGAATAGAACAATCAAATATATATTAGCTGCGATATTATGAAGCAGTCCAAAGCGGGAAACCCTTATGATGGGTCTCCTGCTTTTTGTTTTCATAAAAATAGTGTGTGATTGTTGAGAATAGGCGTCATATAGGCGTAAAGGATATGTATAAAGTAAAAAGGAGGCATTACATATGCTTATTGGCGTTGATCATGGCAACAAACAAATTAAAACGGTTCATTGCAACCCCTTTGTGTCCGGTCTGAAGCAGAGTGTCACCCGTCCCTTTGGACAGAATGTACTGAGGTATCAGAATACCTACTATACGCTGTCTACTGAGCGGATTCCTTATCGGAAAGATAAAACGGAGGATGATCGCTTCTTTATCCTGACCCTATTTGCTTTGGCTGGTGAGATTGAAGCGAGGGGGGCATATTCCTCAGAGGTGCAGCGTATCCAACTGGCGGTAGGGTTGCCGCCGGCACACTTTGGCGCCCAGGTGGAGCGGTTTACACAATACTTTGGGCAGCGGGGAATGGTAGAATTTGAGGTGCAGGGCAAGCCGTACTCCATCTATATTGAAGATGTGGCCTGCTTTCCCCAGGCTTACGCAGCAGCGGCCACCATGCTTCACACGCTTGTGGAGGAGCCCAAGGCGGTAATTTTGGATATTGGTGGGTTTACTGCTGACTATCTGCTGATGAAAAACGGAGAGATTGACCTTACCTCCTGTGATTCGTTAGAAAATGGCGTGATCCTGTTGTACAATAAGGTGCGTTCAAAGGTGAATTCGGAGCTGGATCTGTTGTTGGATGAAGGAGATGTGGATGCCATACTGATGGGGAAAAAGACGCAATATCCGGATGCAGCCATATGGCTGACAGAACAGATGGCGCAGGAATTTATCAATGACCTGTTCAGCACGCTGCGGGAGCGAATGTTGGACTTGCAATATTGCAAGGTAGTATTTGTAGGCGGTGGCGCCATTCTTTTGAAGCGGCAGATCGAAACTTCGGGCAAGGTGGGAACACCATTCTTCGTACCGAAAATCAATGCAAATGCGGATGGCTATGAGTATCTGTACCGGATTGAAACAGCAGGCAGGTGATGGCATGGGCGAGAAAAAAGAACGAGGACGGTTTACGCTGCGCTTTAATGAGGGCGATCCCATACACGAGACTGCCATTGGATTACTGGAGTTACAGAGTCCCCGCACAAAAGCGCAATATGTGGCAAATGCAGTGGTCTACTATAATGAGCACTTTGGGCAGGAGCCGCAGCCGCTAAATGCTTCGATTATCAGCAAAGAAGCGGTGGTAGCTATCGTCAAAGAGATTTTGCGGCAGGAAGGTATGGGACAGGAAAAAGCAAAAGAGCAGATTCCCACAGCCAGATTGGTGGAGAAGCCTGCAGCGCCTGTGATGCTTTCGGCTGCACAGGAAGTGGACGATGATCCGGAAATGGACGATAGGACACGCAGCCTGATTGCCAGTACTTTGTCTGCGTTCCGCAGCAGGGGATAATCAAAAGAGGCATGGGAGCCAGTGGTGCTCCTATGCCTCTTCCTGTATGGCCGCGATAAAACTGTCTAAAATATCTTCAAAATGCCTGTATTGTTTGGGCGTCAGTGTGGAAATCTTCTTCATAAGAAGAGAAGAATCTGCTTCTGTGATGACGCCTCGCAACAAATACTCGGTGCTGATGTGAAGTGCATCGCAGACTTTGAGGATTGTCTCAGGCCGCATAGCCTTTTGCCCCAGTTCTGCGGTGGAGATGGTCTGTGGTGTGACATGAGCCAGCTCTGCCAGAGTTTCTTGGGTCATATTCAGTTGTTTCCTCCGGTCGAAGATCCGTTTACCCATATCTTTCAGTAGATTTTCCATGCGTCACCTCCATGCTATAGTTACATTTTATCCGCTATGACATGGATTATTAAGCGGTCATGGTTGATTTATCTCGTCTATGGCAAGTATAATATGCAGAGGAGTATGATGGGAAAGGAGAACCATATGAACAGTTTTTCGTGTGTGATTACAGGCCACAGGCCGACCAGATTTAAGTTCAAATATAATGAAAAGGATAAACGCTGCCAACGGATTAAAAAGTGTCTGCAGGAGCAACTCATACGACTCTATAACCAGGGAGTACGATGCTTTTGGGCTGGAGGGGCAATGGGCGCTGATATGTGGGCAGCGGAGATCCTGCTACGCATGAAAGAACAGCAAGCGTATCAAGATGTGGAATTGTGCCTGGCTCTCCCTTTTGAGGGTTACGATTCAGACTGGGATGACTGGCACCGAAAGAGGATGGATTTTATTCGCAGATATGCTGAAAAGGTCTTAATACTGTGTGAAACGCCATCAAGTGAAAGCTATAAGAAACGCAATTACTATATGGTGGAGCAGGCCGGATATATGATAGCTGTCTATGATAATGCACACAATATGCGGTCTGGAACCCAGCAGGCGGTCAACTACGCCAAGAAGAAAGGACTCCAAATCATTTATATCCATCCAGATACAGCACAGGTAGCGATGGAAGATACAACTTTATGGAAAAAATAAAGGAAGAGCTCTAAAGCGGAACACTGAGAAAGGTTGCAAAGTAGTGTGTCCGTTTTAGAGCTTGTTTTGTCATATAATGTCGAATGATTTTCTTTTTGCTCGAAAGCGATTCCAATGCTACTCCAAGAGTTTCCGAAAACTGTCAGTTACACTATGATTATGGCAGTGATCCCAAAACCAATGAAAACTCGATAAGTGGAGGTGGGGGGTATGAGATCAGTACAGTACCCAATGAAAATCGGAAGAAGAGGGCGGTCTTTATCCTGGCAATAAGGATGGAGGCCGCCTTTTGTTTTAATTTAATAGAATAGCTGGAATAGCATTTGAAAAAAGTTTTATTTCACAATTTAATAATTATTAGCAGGGCGGCAGCGTTGCGCTGCCATATCGCGAAAGAAAGGGGATGATGCAGGCCGCCTGTGTGCCGTCCGCATAACTGCGGACAGGGAGTAACGATGTTATGGAGAAAGGATTCCACAACATCGAGCAGTTCATTGCTTTCATAACTCCAGGACACACGGCTTTTCATGAACGGCTCTCAATAGGGGTATATCGTCGCGGCAGGACAAGAGAGTTTTCTCCACATAAGGAAAAACCTCCACCTGCTCGGACGGAATCTATTGAACTGCTCGATGCAGCAATTCAAGGAACAGCTGGTTTTGTCCATTGGTACAAAGCTGGCTGTTTTTCTCTATCACAGCCAAGTTTTGTCCGGTGCAGGTCACCGCCAGAAGCTCAGGAAATCCATCGGAATTCTTGAGACTTTTGGAGGTAAAGCCATGTGGCAACGGAACAATGGGCAGGCAGAAGATGACCTGCAATTCAGGTTTACAGCATATTTAGTTTCGGCGGTCAAACGCCGCAGAAAAGATTATTTGATCCAGCTCTATAAGCGCAACAGTATAGAGAGTGCTGTAGAAGCGGTCTATGAATCCGAACCCAGCTCAGAGGAAGTGGTCTTGGACAGATTGCCGCTTATGGATGTCATTGAGAATGGAGTGCTTCTGGAGGCGTTGCAGAAACTCAATGAACGGGAACGCCAGATATTTCTGGCTCGAACGCTGGAGGAAGAAGATTTTGAGACGCTGGGACTAAAGTTTGGGCTGTCCTATAAAGGGGCAGCGGCACTTTACTACAGGACGATTCAGAAAATCAGAAAGTGCATTGAAGGAGGTGACAAAAAATGAATTTTGAATGTCTGCTTCTCAGCGCCAAGGCTGGCAACGAGGATGCCATTACGGCAATCTTACAGATGTACCGGCCATTGCTACTCAAGTATGCCATTATTGATGGCGTACTTGATGAAGATTTATACCAGGAATTGAGCATTATTTTGTTGAAGGCGATTAAATTATTTAAGATTTAAGTCAATGAGAAAGGCTCCGAGATCATTATGGCCTCGGAGCCTTTCTTACTGACTTAAAAGGGAGAACTGTTAAATTTATATCCGCTGCCCAGTACAGTCTGGATATAACCGCCCTTCGGTGTGTCTGGCGTCAGTTTGCGACGAATCTGGCCAATTACACTGGCAACTGCAGTTCCGCAGTGTCCACCATCCGAATTCCACACAGCCTCGTAGATCTGGCTGGCAGAAAATACCCAGCCAGGATGACGAGCCAGATATGTAAGGACTGCAAATTCATGGTGGGTCATAGGAATAAGCTTGCCACTACAGTACACAGTATGTTCTTTCAGTAGGATTTCCAAATTGGAAAAGGAAAGACTTGACTGTGGAGGGGCAATATGGTCAAAATCTGGTTCATCTGCGATGGCTGCCATGACTCTATTAAAAATATGTTCTTCGTGGTCAGAAATGGACACTATCAAGAGTTTTCCCATATTGTGTATATCCCCCTCCTATATACTTATATTTAGTGTTCGATGATTTTTCCTTTTGTCAGCGAATACGGGCTTTCGTTATAGTAAAATTAGGTTATTGCTTTTTTTCAGAAATAGTATGGCTTTCGGTTATGGATATTTCCCTATGAAGATGTATTGCCATAAACAGTGTGATTACTACGGAAATTATATCTGCAATGGGCTGGGCATATAGAATTCCATTCATGCCCCATACCATAGGAAGCAGCAAAATGACAGGAACAAAGCAGATACCTTGCCTGCATGCCCCTAAAAAGAAACCTGCCGCTCCCTTGCCCAGAGCAAGAAATAGAGAGGAGTATACCGTGTAGAAACCGAAAAAAACGAATGTAAGGCCGTTCGCAAACAGGGATTTTTGACCGGCTAAAACCATTTGAACATCTCCCTCGGTAAATTGAGAGATAATCTGCGTGGAGAAAACGGCCATCACCAAACCCACGACTAAGCAGAAACTTGTAGACCAAATAATTGAGGTTTTGATTGCTTCGCGCAGACGATCAAATTTCTTTGCCCCATAGCTGAATCCGGCAATAGGCTGAAACCCTTTCAGAAATCCAAAGACAACAAGCGTTCCCATAGAAGTAATTCGAGTGACTGCCCCCATGCCTGCAATAACCGAATCGCCATAATCGCTGGCTGCACGGTTAATCAGAGCAATAGAAAGACTTGTAAGCAACTGGAATACCAAAGTAGGTACACCGATTTTCAAGATTTCCACCATCATTTGCCCATTTGGAGAAAATGCTTTTAAGCTGAAAGAAAATGCACTTCTTTTTCGCAGAATGTATGTAAGATAAACAAGTGTAGATACTAGCTGAGAAATTGCAGTGGCGATCGCTGCACCGGCAACCCCTATGTTGAAAGTGTAAATAAAAAGAGGGTCTAATCCAATATTCAACACGGCTCCCAACAGTAACGCACACATAGTTGTTTTTGCTGCACCTTCACTGCTTACAATATTGTTCATGGTCACATTAAACACATTGAAAACACAGGACAATATATAAATTCTTGAATATGTCAGAGCATACGGCATGATAGTTTCTGTCGCGCCTAACATAGTCAAAATTGGTTTAAGGAAGATTGTAGAGAAAAGGATGATAATAGCGCCAATCAGAAGACTGCTATATAGAGCGGTACTTGCCACCTTATTGGCAGTATCCTTATCGCCTCGTCCCAGAAGTCTTGATAGGTAGGATGCAGCACCGTTGCCAAACATTAGTCCCAATCCAACTACGACTTGTCCTAATGGGAAAACGATGGAAATAGCTCCCATTTGACTTTTTCCCAGTCCGCTCACAAAATAGGCATCCACCAGATTATATAGGGCATTGATTAACATTCCAATCATAATCGGCACGCCAAGCGCCATCAGAGCTTTGGGGATAGGCGCACTGCCCAAAAGCTCAAGTTTGTTGTTACGTTCACTCATTGTTAATACTCCTTTCACTCTTTGAAGGTATAAAATAGAGTAGTATAAATTATAGTATACTACCGAATGAATATACTACTATAATTTATAGTAGATGTCAAGAGGAGAGAGGCGATTTGCCTTGACAAAGAGTATAAAGTCTACTACTATAATTTATAGCGACTTTGACGGTAATATTTCATGCAGAGAACATAGCGAAAGGGTGTGATCCACATGGCTACCATAGATTTAATCGTGTTGGGAATTTTAAAAAAGGAGCCAATGAGTGCCTACGATATTCAAAAATTAGTAGAATATAGAAAAATATCAAAATGGGTAAAAATAAGTACCCCGTCTATTTATAAAAAAGCAATTCAGTTGGAAGAAAAAGGACTAATCCGAGGCGAAATCGTAAAGGAAGGAAAGATGCCAGAAAAAGCAATTTACTCTCTAACGGAAGCCGGAGAAGCAGAATTTGAACGCCTCATGTTTGAGATTTCTGCAAAGCCGATTAACATTTTTCTTGACTTCAACGCTGTTATTGTAAATTTGGATTTCTTGCAGATCGAAAAACAAAAGTCGTGTATAGCAGAAATTCAGGAAAATGTTAGTGTCTTAAAATCCTATTTGGAAGATAATATACGGGAAAAAGAAAACACCCCCAGTATTCCGGAAACAGGTATGGCCGTCTTGCGTCAGCAGTATGTACTGGTGGAAGCAATCCAAGAATGGATTAGTTCTTTAAATATTATCTGAAACCAGCATTCTTATAGGAATTATAGTTGATTGAGTTATAGTGTTCATGTCTCATGGAAATAAGAAAGGCTTCGAGATTATTACGGTCTCGAAGCCTTTCTTGCTGCCTTAAAAGGGGGAACTGTTAAACTTATATCCGCTGCCCAGTACAGTGCGGATATAACCGCCCTTCGGTGTGTCCGGCGTCAGCTTGCGACGGATTTGGCCGATTACACTGGCAACTGCAGTGCCGCAGTGCTCACCATCTTTGTGCCATATAGCTTCATAGATTTGATGAGCGGAAAATACCCAACCTGGATGACGAGCCAGATATGTAAGGACTGCAAATTCATGGTAAGTCAAAGTGATGAGGGTACTGTTGCAATATACAGTTTGTTCCTTTAGCCGAATTTCAAGACCAGGGAAGGAAAGTGCAGACTGCGGTGGAGATGGTGCAAGGTGGATAAACTCCGGCTCATCCGCAATAAGCTCCATAATTTTATTGATTATATGTTCTTCACAGTCAGTAATGGACAGAATCACGAGTTTCCCCATCTTGCTCACATCCTTTCTCACTTGTTTTGTGATATTTTATTCTGAAGTCCTCAGCCGCTCCACCACAGTTCCTTTGTTAAAGAAGTGGAGAACGATCAGCGGAATAACCGCAGCCAGCAGCAGATAGAGCACACCAATGACCAGAACAGGAACCAATGTAATGTTCAGAGTAAAGAACCACATGGAAGGGCCATTCAATGCGCTCTTTAGCACTGTGACTGCCAGGATCGCTGCGACTGCTCCGCCGATAATGTCCGCACCTACGGCATAGTAGATGCCCTCATAGACCGTCAGGCAGCGAAGCTGCTTGCCGGTCATACCGATGCTCTGCATGGTAGCAAACTCATGGCGGCGGGTGATGATGTTGGTAATAATCATGTTGGTAAAGTTAATCAGTCCTGCAAAGGCCATGATGCAACCAATCAGACCGCCGATAACCAGGATCATGCTGCGGACCGAATCAAGCTGCTCTTTCAACAGCTTGGTGGAAGTATAGGCAACCGAAGTATTTTCACTCACATAGCTGCTCAAAAATTCTTCCATCTGCGGCTGCAAGGCTTCATCCACATTGAATCCATAAGTCAGCAGCGTGGGAGCGTCATAGATTTCCTTAAATACAGTGTCCGGCAGATACACAAAAGGAGCATCAGCGGCGATGTGCGCCTGGGCGGTGGTGCCTGTCGGCGTTTCGGTTTCCGTTCCCACGAGGATCGCTTTTGCAAGGATAGTGCTGGTTTTGACCAGTTCCCCATCCTTGTAGAAGGAAATGCTCTCTCCAACCTGTAACTGATCGGTCAGCGGAGTGTTCCTTGGTTCCTCTGTCAGTTTGTCCATGGGACAGCCAATAATGACATATTCTCCGGTAGCCATTTTCTGAGTTAAGGTTTCGGCATCTTTTTCGCCTTCAAAAATACACATATCCGCCCAGAAATTCTCGGAGGCTCCCATCACATTACCAAAATAGCGCCTTTCGGTATCAGAACTTGTGTACAGGCTATATCCCTGATAGCTTTGATTTACGACGCCTTCTTCCTCATGGAATAGCTCTATGCCACTTAAATCTTCAAACCCATAGTCAACCAACACATTTCTATCGTCTTTTGTATTTCGGTAAAGATAGCGTTCATCCTCAACTCCGGGCTGTCCGGCAATCAGATCCACCGCCTGCTGTGAGAGCGTATCTTCATGGTGCTGAACGCTTTCCATTACATTAAATGCGGCGGAGTTATAGACATTAAAATCTGTTCTGGTAACACGGTTTACCCACTTTTCTTCATCAAGGCTTTGCGTCACAATGATGATAGAGTTAAACAGGACGATGCACAGAAGCAGGGAAATAATGATGAACGCTGAACGCCTGCGGTTGCGCCCCAGGTTGGAAAAGGCCATGCGGGACAGCTTTACTCCATTGGTACGCTTGGCACTTCTCTTTTTATAGGCGTTCTGCTCGGTGTAGCGGATCGCCTCCAGAGGAGAAATCTTTGCCGCCTTTTTTGCAGGCTTCCGGGTGCTGATAAACACGGTCAGGATCGTAAAGAGGGCGGCAATAACAAAGATCAGAGGCGAGGTCGATACGGATGTACCCACCATAGAGTATTCAAGGTTAATGATCTCTGTCACGATAGGAAGCAGCACCCAGCCGGCAAAGAAACCGGCAATCAGACCAATAGGCAGCCCAATCAGCGTGAGCCAGACTGCCTGACGGTTCACAATACCCTTGATCTGCCGTGTGGAAGTTCCAATCGTCCGCAGCAGACCGTATTGCCGAACATCCTGCATTACGGAAATATCAAAAATATTGTAGATCAGCAGGTATCCGCACACGACAAACATCAGGATAAATACAACAGCAAACACGATGGACTCTGATGAAGTCAATCCCTGGGACATTTGATTTTCTGATGCGAGAATGAAATTGTCTGCGCCCATATCCTCTGGATTGCCACCAATGGAGTAAACAAAATCATTTAATTGCTGCTGAACATTTACTTTATTCTTCAACACGACATCGGAAAAAGTAACGCCGGACATTACATGGTCTACCGCATAAGTGTTCTGGACCACATCGGGGTTTTCCTTTATAAACTGCTCCGAAATAGTCGCAACGCTCACAGAGTCATTGCTTGCTTCCCACCAGCCGGAAAGCACCATATCATAATGATAAGTTTTCCCCCGCAGTTCAAATTCCAGCGGAACCTCTGCGCCAATTTCAGGGTCTACCCCCAGTGCTTTCAGCGCCAGATCCGTTGTGGCGATCTCATTCGCTTTCTCCGGTGCTGCTCCATGGGTAGGCACGCAGAAGGTCAGCTCCTGCTGCACACTGTCCGCATAATTGATCTCAATGGAATGGCTGGAAGTATTGCTTGCATAGCCAATGATGCGCCGGTGACCTGCCTGCTCCACAAAATCGCTGTTTACAAGCTGTTCATACTGTTCCTCCGTCATATATCCTAAAGTGCCATCCGCCTTGCTGCCTTTCTGCATTTGCAGAGAGAGCTGGATGGAGGACGCCATATTGAACGCCAGGGAAGTGATAGAGGTAAACAGGAAAGCAGTCAGGATAATTGCCAGCAGCGCAGCCAGATTGCGGACCTTATTCTTCTTGAAATAGCGTTTGGATAGCTTGGTAATCACTTTGGAATTATTGTTGCCAAATAGAATGTCATTCATCTTGTCCCCCCCTTTGCTTTTATTCATTTACCCGAAGCCGTTCTACAACACTTCGATTGTTAAAGAGCCGGAGTGCGACAACGGGAACAATAAATGCCAGTACCAAAAAGAGAACCAGCATAATCAGTGCAGGCAGCAAGGTCATCTGGAATGTCATCATGATACTACTTGGGCTGATTTCTACAAAAGCCCTTACCAATGTCATGCCAAGCACAGCAGCAGCCAGCGTACCGACAATCCCGGCCAGCAGCACATAGAAGAAACTTTCAGAAATCATCATCTTTCGGAGCTGCTGGTTCGTCATACCGATACTCTGCATGGTGGCAAACTCGTGCCGGCGGGTAATGATGTTTGTCATAACCAGATTGATGAAGTTGATTAGTCCCACCAGGGCAAACACAGCGCCGATCACTCCACCGATCAGAAGAACGACATTTTTAACACCAGAAACAGTTGCTTTCATCGTCAGGATAGAGGTATAGGCAACATCTGTATCCTGCGCCAGATAGCTTTCCATCTCCTGCTGGTACTGTTCCTCTACATCAAAAAGGAAACCATACAAGGTAGGCGTTTCATAAATCTCCTTAAATTTGTTTTCAGCCATAAAAATTTTAGGACCTTCTATTATTTGTGCAATATTTGAACCGCCGCCAGTCATAGTCATATCGCTATTAGTAGCTACGGCTTTTGCGATAATGGTAAACTCCTCGGTTGGAGTTCCATTTTCATAAAATTGAATGGTATCTCCAACTGATAATCCACAATAATCGGCGGCATCTGCCCCACCAAAGTTACCATGATCGTCATATTCGCCCATTAAAATTACATTGTTACCATTCCAAAGTTTGTCTTTTAAGACAGATAAATCAGTTTCACCTTCGATAATGTCCAGCCGATTAAAGAAGTTTTCCGAAAAGCCAAATACATTTCCGAGTGGGTGGTTATCCGCAGTCAACCCAACAGTATGCCTATAATTTTCTGTTTGGTAAACACCTAAATTGAGGTGTTCCGGCAACATTCGCTGCTCCTTATATGTGTTATCAACCACATAGGGAGTTCCCCAGTCACAAGAGATATGGTCATCTTCAAAAGTGTTCCGGTACAGGTAGACTTCGTTTGTGACTCCAGGCTGTTCTTTGATTTCTTCTGTCGCCTTTTCTGGAACAGTGCTGTTATGCCCAAAGTCATTTCCAAACGCCGCCTGAATGCCTGGACTATATACTATAAAGTCACTTCGGGTCTGGTTTTCGATATAGGCATCTTCATCAAAGCTGCCGCTGAAGATAAACACCGAGTTCAAGAGGACAATGCTCAAAGTCAGGGAAATCACAATAAAGACTGTCCGGCGCTTATTGCGCTGAAGATTTGCCTTCGCCATGCGGGGAATAACTGCCCCGGAAGCTGTCTTTTTTCGCTTTATGGAAACCATGTCCTGCTCTACATAGCGGATTGCCTCAATAGGTGACACACGGGAGGCTTTCTTCACCGACTTTCTGGTGCTGATATAAACCGTGAGTCCTGAGAACAGAATCGCACCTGCGATAATCCCCAAATACGGGAGTGTGCCGACCTCAATGTTTCCTCCGCTGAAATCAACCGCAAATATCTGGAGCGCAACAGGCAGAATACTGCGGCCAAGCAATGTGCCAAAAAACAGACCGAGTGGCGTACCGATCAGGAACAAGTACAGTGCCTGCCGATTGACTAAACGCTTGATCTGCTGGGAAGTCGTTCCCACAGTCCTAAGTAGACCATATTGCCGAATATCATTTGTTACAGCAATTTCAAACACATTGTAGATCAGCAGATACCCACAGAACATGAACAGGATACCGAAAACACCGGCTACCAGCCACATCATAAGACCGCTTTCATTAGAGACAATGGGATTAGGGGCAACGCGAACCGCATTGGCTGCATTGACATCATCCGGATTACCGCCGATATTGCGGACAAGCTCTGAAATGCGGTCCTTTACCATATAACTATCCCGCATTACTACATCGGCTGTATAAATACCACAGCCAACACGCCCCAAAGCAATATCGCTCATCATTTCTGCGTTTTCTTCCAGAAATGCTTTGGAAACAATGACCAATTCTGATTTTTCATTTGGTGTGTCGTAAATACCGGATACGACCATATCAAAATGATAAACCTGACCACTTTGACGAACCTTCAATTCAACAGGAATTTCTGCCCCGATTTTTTCTTCGATGTTCAGATCCTTCAGTATATTGGCAGAAACCAAAACCTCATTTGCTTTTTGAGGGGCAGAGCCTGTGCGTGGTGTCAGCATCCGAATTTCCAACTGAGTCTGGTCGGCATAATCGACCTCTGCAACACGCCGGTTTGTGTTGGTCATAATTTCGACTGGTATCCAGCAGCCCACCTTTTCAAACATGGCGTTTTCTTTTAACTGCTGGAACTGATCCTCGGAAAGTCCCTGTACCAGAGCATCCGCAGATGATCCCATCATTTTTGCCATGCTGTATTCCAGCGTCCCACTGGCACCCATGCCAATGGTCAGGACTGCCGTAAAGAGAAAAGTTGTCAGGGCAATCGCAATGGCTGCAATCACATTCCGCATTTTGTTACTGCGAAAACTGCGGTTTGCCAGCTTTTTGATGACAGCCTTGTTGTTATTGCCAAATAGAATGTCATTCATAGTTCCGCCCCCTTTACTGCACAATCTTACCATCCTCGATCCGAATAATGCGGTCGGCAAGCTGGGCGATCTCATTATTATGGGTAATCATTACAAGGGTCTGGTGGAATTTTGTGCTGGTAACTTTCAGCAGGCTCAGCACATCGCTGCTGGTCATACTGTCCAGATTGCCTGTTGGCTCGTCCGCCAGAACGATAGCAGGCTTCGATACCAGAGCGCGGGCGATGGCTACACGCTGCTGCTGGCCGCCGGAGAGATTGCTGGGCATATTGTTCAGTTTATCCTCCAGCCCCAGCATCCGCACCACTTCTTTCATAAACTTCTTGTCCACCTTGTTTCCATCCAGCTCCACAGGCAGCACAATGTTTTCAAAGACATTCAGCACCGGCACCAGATTGTAGTTCTGGAAGATGAAGCCGATCTTTCGTCTGCGGAAGATAGTAAGCTGCTCGTCTTTCAATGTAGAGAGGTCGCGCCCATCCACAATGACCTTGCCGGAGGTAGGCACATCCAGTCCGCCGATCATGTTCAGTAGCGTGGATTTGCCGCTACCGGAGGTTCCAACAATCGCTACAAATTCCCCCTGCTCAACAGAGAGGTTCACACCATCCAGGGCCTTTGTGATATTCGGCTTTGTGCCGTAGTATTTTTTCAGTTCAGTCGTTTGCAAAATGCTCATAGAGAACACCATCCTTTCTTTAACTTAGACCCATTGTAACGAACAAACCTCACAGAAATGTCACGAGCCACAAAAAATTTCCGCTAAATTCGGCTCCAAATGTCACAAGTTCGTGACATTTGAAAAACCGGGAGAAAAATCCCCCGGTTTTCCGCGTCCCACAGCCACATACGACGGCGCAGGAAGTATTCACTTGATATGGCTGCGCCTGTTATTCATTTACCCGAAGCCGCTCTACGACACTCCGATTGTTAAGGAGTCGGAGTGCAACAACCGGAACGATAAACGCCAGTACCAGAAAGAGAACCAGCATAATCAGCGCAGGCAGCAAGGTTATCTGGAATGTCATCATCATACTGGTAGGACCATTTTCTACAAATGCTCTTAGCAATGTCATGCCAAGTGTCGCCGCAACTAGTGTGCCGACAATCCCAGCCAGCAGCACATAGGAGAAGCTTTCCGAAATCATCATTTTTCGGAGCTGCCGGTTCGTCATACCAATGCTTTGCATGGTGGCAAACTCATGACGGCGGGTAACGATATTGGTCATAACCAGATTGATGAAGTTGATCAGGCCCACCAAAGCAAATACAGCACCTATCATTCCGCCAACCAGCAGGACAACATTTTTCATGCCTAAAACATCAGCTTTCAGTGTTGAAATAGAGTTATAGGAAACATCGGTGTCCCGCATCAGATAGTTCTCCATATCCTGCTGATACTGTTCCTCTACATCAAAGAGGAAACCATACAAGGTAGGAGTTTCATAAATTTCTTTGAACTTATTTTCTGACATATAGATCTTTGGTCCACCAACATCTGTTGCAATATTATCGCCACCGCCAGTCAAGGTCATTTCATTGCTCGTAACAGCAGCCTTGGCAATCACTGTAAACTCCTCGGTCGGAACTCCATTTTCATAAAACTGAATGGTGTCTCCAAGCGACAGTCCAAAATAATAGGTATTATCCGCACCACCGCTTAATTCTCCCTTATCGTTATAGTGGCTTACTAAAATTACATTGTTGCCATTCCAGAGTTTTTCTTTCAGGACAGACACATCGCTTTCACCCTCAATGATGTCCATCTTGTTCAGGAGATTTTCAGAGAAGCCATACACATTTCCAAGCGGAAGGTTATCCGCAGTCAACGCAGCATAATCCTCTCCATCCTCAGTCCACCCGAGATTTAATGAATCAGGAAGTACATAGGCATATTTATCCGTATTATCAATCGAGAAAGAAGACCCCCAATCACAGGCAATATGATCATCCTCAAAAGTATTACGGTATAGACGGACTTCGTTCATTATACCTGGCTGCTGTTCAATTTCCTCTACCGATTTTTCTGAAACAGTACAGCTATGCCCAAATTCATCCCCCCATGCGGCTTGAATGTCTGGGTTATAAACCGCAAAGTCACTTCGGGTCTGTTTTTGAATATAAGTAGCTTCATTAAAGCTGCCGCTGAAGATAAATACCGAGTTCAGGAGGACGATGCTTAAAGTCAGGGAAATCACAATAAAGACTGTCCGCCGCTTATTGCGTTGCAGGTTGGCCTTCGCCATGCGAGGAATAACTGCTCCGGTAGTTGTCTTTTTCCGCTTTATGGAAACCGTATTCTGTTCTACATAGCGGATAGCCTCGATAGGTGACACACGGGAGGCTTTCTTCACCGACTTTCTGGTACTGATATAAACCGTAAGTCCTGAGAACAGGATCGCACCTACGATGATACCCAAATATGGAAGTGTGCTGACCTCAATGTTTTTACCACTATAATCGGCAGCAAACATCTGGAGTGCCGCAGGCAGAATACTGTGTCCGAGCAGGATGCCAAAAAGCAGGCCAAATGGTGTTCCGATCAGGAACAGGTACAGAGCCTGCCGGTTGACCAAACGCTTGATCTGCTGGGAAGTAGTCCCCACCGTCCGTAGCAGGCCATACTGCCGAATATCGTTGGTAACTGCAATCTCGAATACATTGTAGATCAGCAGATATCCACAGAACATGAATAGGACGCCAAATACACCTGCTACCAGCCACATGATAGAGCCGCCGCTGTTGTTGGAAAGGAAAGTGTTGGGAGCTACACGGACATAATTCTCAGCACTTCTATCGTCTGGATTACCGCCAATGCTACGGACAAACTCCGAGATGCGCTCCTTTACCATGGAGCTATCCCGCATGATCACATCAGCATCATAAATGCCACACCCCTCACGCCCTTGGGCAATTTCGTTCATCATCTCCGGATTTTCTTGCATAAAGGCTTTGGAAACAATGACTGATTCCGATTTTTCGTTTGGTGTGTCGTAAATACCGGATACAATCATATCAAAATGATACATCTGGCCGCTTTGACGATTCTTAAATTCGATAGGAATTTCCGCCCCAATTTTTTCTTCGATGTTCAGATCCTTCAGTATATTGGCAGAAACCAAAACCTCATTTGCTTTTTGGGGCGCAGAACCTGTGCGCGGCGTCTGCATCCGAAGCTCCAACTGGGGCTGATCTGCGTAATCAATTTCCGCAAATATCCGGTTGGTGTTGGTCATGATCTCAATAGGTACCCAACAGCCCACCTTTTCAAACATGGAGTTTTCTTTTAACTGCTGGAATTGTTCTTCGGAAAGACCCTGTACCAGCGCATCCGCACCAGTGCCGATCATCTTTGCCATGTTGTATTCCAGCGTTCCCTTGGCTCCCATACCAATGGTCAGGACTGCCGTAAAGAGAAAGGTTGTCAGGGCAATCGCAATGACCGCAATCACATTCCTCATTTTGTTGCTTCGGAAACTGCGGTTTGCCAGCTTTTTGATGACAGCCTTGTTGTTATTGCCAAATAGAATGTCATTCATAGTCGCGACCCCCTTTACTGAACGATCTTACCATCCTCGATCCGAATAATGCGGTCGGCAAGCTGGGCGATTTCACTGTTATGGGTGATCATCACGAGGGTCTGGTGGAATTTCTGGCTTGTGGTTTTCAGAAGCCCCAGCACATCGGCACTGGTTTTGCTGTCCAGGTTGCCGGTGGGTTCATCAGCCAAAACAATAGCGGGCTTTGACACCAAGGCGCGGGCAATGGCTACGCGCTGCTGCTGACCGCCGGAGAGGTTATTGGGCATATTGTTCAGCTTATCCTCCAGCCCCAGCATCTGAACGACTTCTTTCATAAACTTCTTGTCTACCTTGTTTCCGTCCAGCTCCACAGGCAGCACAATGTTTTCAAAGACATTCAGCACCGGCACCAGATTGTAGTTCTGGAAGATAAAGCCGATTTTTCTTCTGCGGAAAACGGTCAGTTCCTCGTCTTTGAGTTTGGACAGTTCCTTGCCATCCACGACCACCTGACCGGAGGTAGGTACATCCAGCCCGCCAATCATGTTCAGTAGCGTGGATTTACCGCTGCCGGAGGTTCCCACGATGGCTACAAATTCGCCCTTTTCTATGGAGAGGGTCACACCATCCAAGGCTCTGGTAATGTTCGGCTCTGCGCCATAATATTTTTTCAGTTCAGTCGTTTGCAAAATGCTCATAAAGAACACCATCCTTTCTTTTTGATAAACCCATTGTAACGACCAAACCTCACAGAAATGTCACGAGCCACAAAAAATTTCCGCTAAATTCGGCCCCAAATGTCACAAGCCTGTGACATTTCATTTTTTCGGGGCGTGCTTGCTCTACTTTCGGAGCAGGAAAACAGAAAAGGTTGAGCCTTTCCCAACTTCCGATACCACCCGGATATAGCCGCCCTGCAAGGTCACAATCTCACGAGCCAGATACAGTCCAATCCCAATACCGTCCACATCATGCACCGCATCTTCCCGGTAAAACCGTTTGAAAATCGTCCCCTGATGTTGTTCTGAAATGCCAATGCCTTTTATCTACTGTAATATCACAATTTAGTAGCATTTGAAAACAGCCACCCTCGGATGGCTGTTTCATGTCTACATATTTTATTCGGCAATGCGTAGCCGTTCTACCACCGTTTTTTGTGCCATTTTGTTATAGCAAATCAAAGGTACAAGGGCTGTAATAAGAAACAGAGGGATAATACAAAGGAATACTGGAAGCAAGGTAAAATGCCATGTGAAATAACTTAGTTCTGCCCCCATCATCCGAACCACCGTCAGACTTCCCACAATAGAAAGTATCAGAGAAGATAAAAGTCCTAATACAGAATATCCAATACCCTCATACATCAGCATCCGCTTAACTTGATTGCCTGTCATACCGACGGATTGTAGCATAGCAAGTTCTTTGTGCCTGGACAGAATGGATGTCATCATGGAATTGATAAAATTCAATATGCCAATCAAAGCCAGTATCACACATAGAGTGCCGCCTACAAGACGGTACATATTGATCATTCCGTCAAAGGTCTGCCGTAAGGTCACTTTTGAAAGATAGTCCAAAGCGGTGTCGGTATTTGTAGTATAGTTTTTCAGCCAGTTTTCAGCTGCAAGCTGGTTTTCATCATCCACATTGAAGATAGTTTTCATAGCCGGTTGATCAACAGATACCATGTTACCCAAAAGTTCACTGGATGGGAAAATATAATCTAACCCCATATCTACCTGTAATGGAGTTTGCAATGCTTTCGGAATATTCACCACAGCCAACACCTCATATACTTTGCTTGTTCCATCAAGCTGCGACACGCTAATCTTATCTCCCGGTTGGTATAGGCAGTAAGAACCGTCATCCATCATCCGTAGAGGTGTTACATATACACCGGTTCCAGCTTTCCATTTTTCCATATTCAGCTCGCCATCCAAAATCTGCACATATTCTGCCGGAAAATCATCTAAACCATAAACATTTACACCGTGTTCCTGTCGGACTGTATAATTCTCCAGTTCATTTGCAATATCGCCAGACGAAGCGGACAATTCCTGCAATCGGGCAAGATCGTGTTTAGAAAGCGGCTGTTTAGATGTCCATAAGTAAACACTTCCTATATCTTCAAGCCCATTCAGACTTTCAGCCTCGCGAATAAAATCTCGGCTCACATTTGCCGTATTGAATGGTGCATAACTGTTAATCACCGTTGTATCGGAAACTGTAAAATCCGTAAGACTAAAATCGGCAACAAATTTGTCAAAGTCAAAGGAAGTAACATAGGTATAGACGCTATTCAAGAGAACAATGCTAAGTGCAAAAGATAGAGTAACAATCGTCACTTTCTTCTTATTACGACAAAGATTGTTTTTTGCCATCATAGTCGTGTTGATATGTTTACTACGGCGTTTTTTCTTCTTTCCTCCTGCTTGTTCTGTATAGTGCAATGCCTCCATAGGGGAAACTTTGGCCGCCAATGTCGCAGGTTTTTGGCAGCTAACGAAAACAGTAATTAAAGAAAAGACAATCGCCACCAAAAAAATCAATGGATTTACGGTAGTAACAACCCGCATATCATCTGTCAACATATTTACAATCACAGGAAGTAGCAGACGACCAATCGGCCACCCCAGCAGCAATCCAAGAGGAATACCCACAAGAGAGAGCTTGATTGCTTTCTTGTAGACAATCTGTCTGATCTGCCTTGCAGTGGTTCCAAGCGTTTTCAACATTCCGTAAAACCGAATATCCTGCGCAATCGAAATATAGAACACATTATAGATTAGAAGATACCCAGCAATAAAGATAACTGAAATACCGGCCACAAGAGGCAACATAGAGGAAAGGCTGATTGTGGCCGTTCCGTAGGCATCATTGATACTTACCCGTTCATCAAGACCGTATTTAGAAGTCACTTCCATTGCCTGCTTTTCAATATCCCATGCCGTAGGCATCATCATAATACTGTCAATATAGCCGGTTCCCACAGGAGGAGTCGTCCCATCTGTTTTTCCATGAATAACCGGAGCCACCTGTTTTGTGTATTCTTTGGATAGAAACATCGTTTGGCGGTAAGCTACTGCATCCCCATCCCAAATACCACAGAGCGTAAAGGTATCCGTAAAGGTATCTGTATCTGTTATAAAAGTCAACTCCATCTGTGTACCGACTTTATCCGGTAATCCCATCGCAGCAAGAACAATGCGGCTGGTGGCAACCTCATTTTTTTGTTCCGGCAACCGTCCTATATCAGGATCATTAAAAGTTAGATTTGCGTAAGTCTCATCGCCATATCGAAGCTCCGTAGGTACCTTATTAAAGTTTTCTCCTACTGCATTACCAATAATAATTGAATACCCGCTATCCTTGATGCCCGCATCTGATGATAACTGTTCGTATTCTTCCCAGGATAAACGCTTGATACCTGCATGAGCAGAAGTGCCGGTTGTTCTCATATTACTTTCCTGCATAGCAGTTTGCAAGCTAATGGCAATCGTAAACAGGCTGGTAAAAAGCAGAGTAGCAAGCATGATTGCCAATATCGCAATCGTATTTTTTTTAGCTTTCAGAGAACGCTTTGCTAACTTTTGGATAACAGCTTTGTTATTATTTCCAAATAGAATGTCATTCATAGTACCGCCCCCCTTACTCTAAAATTCTGCCATCTTCAATACGGATAATACGATCGGCAAGCAGGGCAATCTCATTGTTATGGGTAATCATTACAATAGTCTGATGAAACTTCTGACTGGTTACTTTCAAAAGTCCCAATACATCACTGCTTGTTCTGCTATCAAGGTTTCCGGTTGGTTCGTCTGCTAGGACAATGGCTGGTTTGGAAACAAGAGCGCGAGCAATCGCTACACGCTGCTGCTGACCACCGGAGAGGTTATTGGGCATATTGTTCAGTTTATCCTCTAGTCCCAGCATCTGTACCACTTCTTTCATAAATTTTTTGTCTACCCTGTTTCCGTCCAACTCCACAGGTAGCACAATGTTTTCATAGACATTCAGCACCGGAACAAGATTGTAGTTTTGAAAGATAAAACCGATGTTGCGTCTGCGGAAAATGGTAAGCTGTTCATCTTTGAATTTTGACAATTCTTTTCCCTTCACTTGAATACTACCAGAAGTCGGTGTATCTAATCCCCCCATCATGTTCAGCAGCGTGGATTTACCACTGCCGGAAGTACCAACAATGGCAACAAATTCTCCATCCTCAATGGAGAGGGTTACACCATCCAAGGCTCTGGTAATGTTCGGCTCTGCGCCATAATATTTTTTCAGTTCAGTCGTTTGCAAAATGCTCATAGAGAACACCATCCTTTCTTTTTGATAAATCCATTGTAACGACCAAACCTCACAGAAATGTCACGAGCCACAAAAAATTTCCGCTAAATTCAGCCCCCAAATGTCACGAACCTGTGACATTTCAATTTTCGGGGTGTGCTTGCTCTACTTTCGGAGCAGGAAAACAGAAAAGGTTGAGCCTTTCCCAACCTCAGACGCTACCCGGATATAACCGCCCTGCAAGGTCACAATCTCACGGGTCAGATACAGACCGATTCCAATACCGTCCACATCATGCACCGCATCTTCCCGGTAAAACCGCTTGAAAACTGTCCCTTGGTGCTGCTCTGAAATGCCGATGCCGGTATCGGCAATGTCGATCTTCACATACATTTCCCAGCCTTCCACCGACACACGGATCTGCCCGCCTGCCGGGGTGTATTTCACAGCATTATCCAGAATGTTGAACAGGGCTTCGCTTGTCCATTTTCTATCATGGCGTGCATCCAAATGCTCCGGGCATTCCACCTGCACATCTATCTTTTTCTTTTCGGCATTGAGCAAAATCCCGCCCAGGGCAGCGGCAAGGGTATCGTAAATCGACTGCTGTCTCTGCTCCAGCGAAATGACTCCCGTTTCCAGGCGGGAGGTTTTAATCATGGCTTGCATGAGGAAGTCCAGCTTATCAAGCTGGCTGGTCTGGGCTGTCAGAAATTCCTTTTGCTTCTGCGGAGGAACCTCATTTTCAAGCAGCGTGTTGTTGATCATCTTCAAGTTGGCAATCGGTGTTTTAACTTGATGGGAGATGTCAGAGATCAGCTCTTGCAGGTCAGTCCGTTCCTTCGCGATGCTGTTTTTATTTTCCTGCATGACTTCATATAGCCGCCCCAGCCGATAGTTGATTTTATAAAACAGGCTTTCTTCGCAGGCCGTCTGCTTCGGCTGCATATTTTCGGAGAGCATATCATCCATCTGACCACAAAAGGCATCGGAGAACTGAACCAGCTTCCGGCGGATCAGCGCCACAAAGAAGATGACGCAGAGCAGCACAAAGAGGCTGAACAGGAACACACACCGGACAGCGATTATATTCCGGGTCAGCAGATAAACAGTGGTGCAGACTGCGCCCACTGCCAGCAGCAGAAGCGTTCCCAAAAGAACGCAGGCTTTGTTGATGGAGAGTTTTCGCATATTCATTTGAGCGCCCCTCCGATCCACATATAGCCCATGCCGTACACCGTCTTGATGTACTGGCGTCCATCCGTTTCAATTTTATTCCGCACCCGGCTGATAGCTGCGGTCAGGGCGTGTTCATCCACAAAGTTCCCATCGGCATCCCACAGCTTTTCAAGCAGCACCTGCCTTGTCAAAACATTCTGCGGATTTTTGGTCAGGATTTTCAACAACCGGTATTCCAGCGGAGTGAACACCAGCGCCTTACCGGACAGGGAAGCCGTCATCTCCGAGAAATTGATGGACAGCGCACCGTCCTCATAGCTATCACCGCCGCCAGACTGTTTCGCCAGCCGCCCCAGCACTACGGACAGCTTTTTTTGAAAGACGCTCATGGGAAATGGCTTGGTCACATAGTCCTCCGCGCCCAGCTCATAGCCTTTGAGCATATCGCTCTCCATATCATTTGCGGTCAGGAAGATCACCGCCGTATCCGGCCGGCGATCCTTTACCTCACGGCAGAAATCAAAGCCGTTTCCGTCCGGCAGGTTTACATCCAGCACGATCAGGTCATAGTCCTGCCTGGTCAGAAAATCACTGGCTGCTGATTTTGTCAGGGCAGAGTCCACAACATAGCCCGCAGTATCCAGGTTATAGCACAAGGTATTATTCAAAAGTCGGTCATCTTCGACTACTAAAATTCGCATTGTATCACACTCCTTCATTCTTAGTGTAGCATCCAAATGTCACAGAAACCTCACGAGAGGATTATTTTTTTGTATTTTTGAAACGGCGGTCTGCCGGTTTCTCTGCATCCTTTGGAATCAGCCAAATGGTAGCTATCTTCACAGCGCCGGGGATACGCCCACCGGCACACAAATAATTGATCTGACTTGGGGTAACACCCCATTTTCTGCTGCTTTTTCATGGAATATAAGTTATGTGGATTCATATGATTACTCAATTATAATTTCTTGGCTCAATCAACGCAAGGAAGTAATACTTGTAGCCTTGTTTTATATAAAACGAAGCGCCGGACAGAGCCAATCGGCATATGTCCGGCGTTTCCTATATCACGGATTCAAATTTATATCCACTGCCCAGTACAGTTCGGATATAGCCACCCTTTGGTGTATCCGGCGTCAACTTGCGCCGGATCTGACTGATGACATTGGCAACGGCGGTGCCGCAGCGTTCACCGTCTCTATCCCATACAGCCTCGTAAATCTGGCTGGCTGAGAATACCCAGCCAGGGTGACGAGCCAGATATACAAGAACTGCAAATTCATGGTGAGTCAGAGTAACAAGTTGACCTCTGCAGGATACTGTCTGCTCCTTTAGTCGAATTTCAAGATCGGGGAAGGAGAGACAGGCAGCAGAGAGCGGGAGAGCAATACGGTCAAGCTCTGGTTCGTCTATGATTGCTGCCATGACCCTATTAAAAATATGTTCTTCGCAGTCGGAAAGTGATAGAACCAGAAGTTTTCCCATATTGCTCACCTCCTCGTAAAATGTAAAGTGCTAATCCCCAAAATCATAGATAGAACTCTGGGATATTACTTTTTTTCCTAAAATAGTAATTGCTTTCTTGCTGCACTGATTTACGCACCGATAACATAAGGTACACCGTCCATTTGCTACAATCTTACCTTTGGATAATGACAAATTATTCATAGGACATACCAATGCACATTTGCCGCACTTTATACAAGTGTCGGAATTTATCTGTATTTTGTCTGAATACGCTTGTGTTTTACGGTAAAACCAAAGCCGCTGTCCTAACAGACCTGCAATATGACACCAAAAGCCTAAACCATTTTTAGTTGGAGTGCCATTTTTCAAATTGTACACTGCTGATTTTATACATTCTTCTGCTTGTATGACAATTTGCTTATTTTGATCTGGAGTACGCTTTAAGGCTTTTACATCACAAATGCAATCTGGCATTTTCAAATGAAGTCCACCCCATATGTGTGCTCCGTATCGCTTAAACAATCTTGCAGATACACCCGCACCATCGCCGCTAAACAGTCCCATTGTTGCAATAATAAAAATGTGTTTTCCCTTCCATACATCAGAATTTCCACAGATAAAATCCTGTACTATTTTAGGCAGGTTGCTGTAATAGATTGGATAGGCAAAAATGATGTCTTTATGATGTGCAACTTTTTCTATTGTACCTTCATCCTCTAAAGGAGTTATTTCAATGTTCCTATCATATAGAGCAACAAACTTTTCTAAACAATATTTTGTATTTCCCGTCCCACTAAAATAAATCCCAATCATATTTTTTCTCCTGTATTATCTATAAAAGGAAGCTGAAAAACATCCATAAAATCAATGACTTTCTCCCTCCAGTCATTATCATAATTTACATTATTCATGGTGGCTAATGAGGTAACACCATGTATAAAAGCCCAAATGGTTATGATAATATCATTTTGCTTTTCTTCTGGATAGTGCGACTGCTCTAGTAGTTTACTTACAATATTTTTATAGATGATATAGGGTTTATAGTTTTGATCGTCTGGTATCGATAACGATAAGTCAATTTTTATGTTGGATTGCGAATATAAAAATTGAAAATAAGCAGGGTTATCTACAAAGAAAGACACATAGGCTATCCCCATATCTTTCAATATTTCTACAACATTATTATTCTTTTGAACGGTACTTTCTAATTGTTTAGAAAATCTATCTGTGATAAATAGTTGCATTGCTTCAAGCAATTCTTCTTTATTTTGAAAATGGCTATAAGGGGCAGCGTGGCTGACACCACACGCCGCAGCTACCTTCCTCAGAGAAAAAGCATTTACTCCCTCTGTACTTACAAGCTGAATACCTGTTTCAATCAAAGCATTTCGCAAGTCTTTGTGATGATAAGTTTGTCGTTGCTGTGCCATGCTAAATCCTCCAATCTTTACACTGTCTATATTGTACTTCGTTATCTTTACACTGTCAAGTTTGTAGTGGCTTTTATATCATAGAGGTCAAAATGAGTTTACAAAGGTAATATTTTTATGCGTATATACTTGGGAGTACATAGAAAAACGCACCAGATACAGAGCCATACTGTATCCGGTGCGTTGCAAACTTTTTAACCTTTCAGATAGTAATGCACATAGGCATTATAATCTCGATGCCGAGTAATCAGTCGCAGCCAGATATAAAAGTGGGCGGTTTCCGAATACAAATTGAATTCGGAGGGCTCGCTGGTGGGCTGGGCGTACCCTCGGCAGAACCGTGTCAAGGTGTCCAAATTCCGAAACTCCGGCAGTTGGAACAGCGCATTCTGGAAAGCATCAATTTCACGGGCAACTTCCAGAACAGGCGTATCCTTTTGGCACTGATGCCAGGTGGTCCACCATTTCCATCCATCATAATCAGAACGGGAATAGGCTATCTCGCTGGCAGGACGGGAGCCTTGCTGAAACAGATCTTCAAAGGTGCAGGAAGTAGTCAGCAGCGGATCTTCAAAATCGGTCTGCTGCTGGCTCAAACCGTTTTTGACAGCTGCCCATTCTGTTAGAGGGAGTGGGCAACGGTTGGCATCACGCAGGGCTTCATCTATACCGCACGCCTCGCAGATATGGACATCTGCATAGCGGCTCAGGGCGTTGATGACCAGCCTGCGGTCCAGCGGCTGACCACATCGGAGACACAGGGGTGGTTGCTCCGCCTCTGGGGTAAACAGCAGTTTGTCCTGCTGCCATACAGTTTCCAATAGGGATTTGGGATAGATACGGATCTTCATGATGATGTCCTCCTATTTTATTGTCTTTAATATTCGTACTGTTTCCTCCGGTCTTCAGACCAGGGAGGGTAGACACGAAGTTCCTCTTGAAACATGGCCATCAGCTCGGTTGCCATGTCCTCTTTACGCCGATAGATGTGCTGCTTCTCCGTACCATCGGCATAGCGGATGGTAGTCTGGAGTGCGGGTCCTTTCTGTGTGAAGATGAATTTGCGGCCATGAGAAGGGTCAGACGCCTCGATCCAGAGGGGCAGGGTGGTGGAAACCCCATCTGGACGCCGCCAGCCGCTGTAATCAGTGTAGCTGAACCCATTGATTTCTCGTGCCAGCCGGCGCAGGGCAAGATATAGCCGCTCAAAGCGGCGCCCCAGCTCGCCTTTCTGATGCCGGATGTAGAGGGTGTGCCCCTCATGGTCCAGGGCGTCCAGTTCTTTGCCATAAAACAGGTATTCAGGGTAAAGACAGCCATTCGATTCAAGAATTTGCCCGGTAGGTTCCGCAAGGTGATTGTCTGACAGCCAGACTGGAAAAAGTCCGTCTGCGGATTTTATATTGATGAAAGCGCAGTGGTCGGGGCGGATTCCGGTTAAGTTGGTGGTAAGGGTTTCCCAAAAAATCAGGATGCTGTGATCCTTTTCATAAAGTTTGATGGCGAGATTGCCGTTGGGATATGTACTGATTTTCAAAGTCAGCTGGGCTCGGTGTTCGCCCAGCGTAAATGCGAGAGTATTCATAAGCGTTTTCCTCCAAAGAAGCACCGGACGCCTGCAAAAATACAGATTGCCGGTGCTTCTTAGTGTGTGTTCCGGACAAGGAAACCGGAGCAGGGAGAGGAATGCAGTTCCTCTCTGGTCATCGTCAGCTACACAGCCAAAGTCTTTGACTCGAACTGATAGCGCAGAACCTGAGCCAGCTTTGTCCTGTTTTCACAAGTAATGCGATAGGTAGGGCCATAGTTACGCCCCTGTTCATCCATCCTTCGAATGGAAATGCTAAAACGGGTGCCCTCCTGGGTAATCCACAGACGCCTGCCCGTGGCAGCATCTTCAGCAATAATCCATAAAGGGCACTGCATGGTCATGTAGGTCTGGGGGTAAGCACGCCAGCCGCTACGGTCATGGTAACAGAAACCGGGGGTAGTCTGCCGCCTTTCATTCAGTACATCATAAACTGCCTTATATTTCATGCGCTGCACCGCCTTTCAAAGTTTTTCAGGTAGCCTGCATACCCTTCCGGGTCCAGCTCCTGCAGCCGGTTGGCACGAAAACGATATTCAGGATAGGTGCAGAACCCACTCTGCATGGTGCGACCGGTTGGGATAGCCAGACCATGTCGTATGAGCCAGGTGGGAAATTCCGAATCGGCATTGGTGTCGATAAAGGCATGGTCTTTTTGCCGTTGGCCGGGCAGGTTGACGGTGAGAGTCGCCCAGGGTTCCGGGTCACCGCTTTCCCATGTCACCATTTGTATGGCAAGGTTTCCATTCAGGTAGGAAGTCACCTGCAGCTGGATGGGGTGCGTGGCACCAAATTTCTTGTAAGGCAAGGTAACAGGTGCAGCATCGGTATCAGGCTCTCCGTCCTCTACGCCCAGTTCCCAACTAAGGGACAAAATCTGGCTCTGGCTCAGCGTGCGGGTATATTTCTTTGCGTATTTTGGTTTGAAGAGCAGGGCACCGTCCTGCAGGAGCAGTTTTCCTTCTTTTTGGTCCTGAATACAGCGCAGGCCATGCAGACGGGGCTTTGCGCGCTCCACCGCATCGTGGATCTTTGGATGGTCAAACCATATGGAATACTGTACGGCTACATGGAGATGGGGATGCTCCTGAAAGAGTGAGCATAGGAGCTCCAGCACCTGTTGACAGACTTTTCTTCGTTTCTCCAGCGTCTGACGCTCGTTAAAGGTCAGCGTGAAATACGAGAAATCCCGTTCGGATGCGTTTGCGGCGCCGTTAAAGGGATTACACCAGAAGTACAGATCCCATCGGTCGCTGCCATAGGACACAGGGATATTTTCGTCATACTGGTAGCAGACAAAGTCCTGTGCGATGGCTTCCATGACGGGTTTCATTGCTGCGCTGCTCTCCAAACTTGCCTGACGGATATACTGCTCCCATTCTTCGCGGGTGTGGCTGTCATAAAACTGTTTGTTTGCTGCTGCCTCTGCTTCGGTGCATAGAGACTGCAGGCGTAGGGAGTGGACGTCTTCTTTGGCATAGCCTTTTTCAAACCATCTGGTATCAATATTCATATGAGAACGATCTTCGTGAATTTTCATTTTGTATCCTCCTTGTGTATAGTTGCTGCATTTTTTGACGCAGTGTGGTCATTGGTCTTTCCAGTCATAGAGCCGACCATTTCTTTCAGACTGGCGATATACTGCTTCCATGCCTGCCTGGATTCTTCAGCACACTTCAACTCGGCAAGCTGTTCTTCTGGCGACAGGGCTTCAAACTCGCATTGGCTGCAGTCCCTATCAATATCCTGAAAGATGCGGTTCAGGATGGAGAGAGCCAGCTCTGTAACAGTGGGGCTGTGTTCATCAAGTGCCTTGCGGCCTTGACGGAACAATTCCAGATAGCGTTCATATTGCTGTTCGCTGATAAATTCCCAGCCGTAGGCTTCCTGGATGTCGCTTTCGCTATGGTATTGCATAGCTGCTTCAAATTCTGCCTCGCGGTCTGCGGCTTCCTTTTCGATGTGCCGCTTGAGCTTGGCGCGGATGCGCTCCAAGTCTTTGAGCAAAAGCTTGCAGGCTTTGGCCTCCATGAGATAACCGTGTGCTTCGCTGTTTAGATATTGCTGGGATGTATTTTTCATGCGGCAGCTTCCTCCTTGGATTTGGATTGAACAAAGAGTAGGAACCCTTCGCTGGTATCCTCCAGAAGCTGCCATGTACCATCCCGCCAGACGCAGGCGGTTGCATCGTTGTAGACTTCCGGCGTCTTGGGCGGGTCGTCAAAGCATTCCGGCGTCACATAAAGGCACATATGTCTCATATAGAAGGGCTGCAGAGCTGCTTCTATCTCTTTGCGCAAGGCAAGGGCGATGGATTCGATCTCGTCAATATCCTGACGCTGAAAGGCAGCATCTGAAATCTGTTTGAGCCGCTTGGTTTGCTTCACAGCTGTATCGATATAGGGTACAGCCTCATCAAAGTATTTGTGTTTGATCCGCATACCGTCAAATACCAGAAAGCGGGTATAGGCGGTAGCGGCTTTACAGATGTCTTGCCGCAGGGCATCAAATGGTTTTTTGTACTTGGTTTTCAGCACCTCCATGGATACGACCTGCAGATTGCGCCGCAGGGTTTCCAGATGGTTCACTAAAGTGGTGCGTAGTTCATCTCGTTCCATAGGCATCCTCCGTGGGTAGCTTCCGGGCGGTTATCCGCGCCGGAAGTGGCGGCAGTGCTTATGCACATTGGCGTGGGTAAACGCAAAGCTCTTGCAGGCCAGCAATCGGTTCCGTTCTCTGGAAGATTGCCGGGCAACGCTTGCATGATACTTTTTAACAGATGTTTTTATAGGGTTATTCGAGTTCAGGTTCCCAAGGGGTATCTTCCTCATAAGGCTCAGCCTCCTTTTTATTGTCAGCGGACTTGTTGGCAGCCCGTACCGTCAGCAGAAGGGCATCTTCCCCGACATCGCTGCTGTGGGACTTTTTGGCTCGTTTCTTTTTGCATCTTTCCACGGCTTTGTCATAGTCGTAGCCGATACCAGCTTGCAGCTTATCCGCAATTTTACGAAGCTTTTCGGCATGGTACTCATAGGTAGCACGATGGAATCCAGTCAGCTCCCACTGATCGCACACCGATTCCAAAAGCCGGACATAGTCCCGCAGTGCGTTGACTGTTTTGTAGATATCGCCATAGCAGGTAGTAAAGGTATGGACGCCATCAAGATCCCGAAAGCAAAAAATCAGTTCTTCCCCCAAAAACTGTTCCAGTTGGACTGATTGTGCGATCATTGGCCGAAAAGATTCCTGGGGCAGTTCGAGCAGTCTGTTCTCATCCATTGCTATCCTCCTCATGTTCCGGTATTGGCGGCTGTGGGCCTAAGCCTGCCGCAAACATCTGCACAGCGGTACGGTAACCAGAGGCGTATGCCTGCTCCAATACAGCAGAATTGCGGCATTGTACCGCAGTCTGATACTGTTCAAAAGCGATGGACGCCTCGCTGGAGAGCAGCGGAAGCAGAGCTTTTTCTTTCTGTTGTACTGTCTGGTTAAAAGGTGTGAAGCGTTTATCGGGCTTGAACACATCTGCTTCATATTCGCCGTAATAGAGCGAAGTGAGAAAGCGTGGGTCTGCCGGAAAGGATATAGCAGATGGTGCAGGGCGGGAAAGCGCCGCCGCAATGTCTTTGAGTGTGTTAATCAGTGCGGGGAGCTGAACATTAAAAAATCTTTGCCCCATTGCTGTTTCGTGTAAATTCATAAAATAAGGCCCCCTTTCTAAAAGCCATTTGCCTTTTACTGTTCCCCGGCAATCCGGTGCAGGTCTGCTAACAGGTGTCGGTTATTCTGCTCATACTGAGGCTGAAAAGGCTGGTCTAAATCAAAATTGTAATAGCGGTAGTAGAGTACCTTGAATACAATGCCTTGCCGCATGGCAGGGTCAATGGCGCGCATCAGTTTGCCCAGTTCGGTGGCAATCTCATATTCCCGCTTTACATATTCTTTGTCTTCCCTCTTAAAATTCTGATACAACCAGTCCTTGACGGATACCCGGCTGCCGGTAAAGTGGCTCCGGTGCCGGTCCAGACACAGGCAGTATTCAAAATCACGGCCACGCTCCCCTGGACCTACGGTAAGAGGATAGATACGGCAGGTACGGGTACGGGCAGGGTAGACGGAACAGCGCCCATCCATAAGGAAGATACAGGAGCCGTTTGGGGCTTTTGTCTTGAGCATATAGATAGGGAAGCCTTCTTCGGTCAGAGGTTCCGGATCGCAGTAGCGGAACAGGAAATCCTCTATTCCTTCGATGAGCTCACCTTTTGTTCGGAGATAGCGAGCCAGACGGTAGGCATCCAGACTTTCCACCATTACACAGCCTTCAATATTGCGGCAGCATGCCCCGCATTGACGGCAGGAAAAGGGAAACTGGTCTTTGGGGCGGACTGGTTGGATCTCATTCATGATTTCTTCATTCATTTTGTTCCTCCATAAAAAGAGCCGTGACGGAATGGTATCCGCCACGGCCAGAACTTGTGGAATAGTCAGCGGGAGCCGGCTGTTCCAAACCATTTACAGTCCCTTCACGCACATGCGGCCAATCTCACAGGGAGCGGACTGACAGCCGCCAGCGGAAAAGGGGACATGGACAGATGGTAGTGGGAGTTCTGCGTTTCAAAACGGACGCAATCCTCCGACTCCTCCAGAATCGTCACCACACGCGAAGTATGGTAGATGTTTCCTCCGGCGTGCAGAAGCGCACCACGCCCAACAGACAGCGGACGCAGCAGAGAGCCATTCAAAACGATCTGTTTCTTTTCTTTCTTCATTCGGTTTGACCTCCAATCTTTTTGAAAATGTGGATGTAAGGGTATTTCTTATCTGTAATGGGTTCATCCATAGCAAATGTCCAGCAGTACATCGTGGACTTCAGCCAGCAACTCTTTAATGCGCCGCATGGGAACCTTCTGGGTGCGGGCAATCTCACGGAGACCATAGCCGCCCTGTTTCAGATGAACAATATCCATTTGCTGCTTGGAGACTCTGCCGGCCAGCTCGTGGAGCAGAAGATCCATTTCCAACTGCTGCATGATTGGGTCATGGGCAGGAATGGTATCTTCTAAAGGTGCACCATCGGGATATAATCCGACGTGAATACTGAGAACCTCCATATTGCGCTTGCGGCGCTCCTGGGTGCGGAAGTAATCATAGAGCCGGAATTTCATTTGTCGTGTGGCGATTGTGCTAAAAGAGAATTTTTGTGCAGATGGAGAGTTGAAGTAATCTTTTACTGCCTTTAAGTATGCGAAAACAACCACATCATAAAATTCATCTTCCGGTAGATGATTTTCATTCAGGAACTTGTAGACTAGTCCGTGATGATCAGTGGCAAATGCCTGTTGTTCTTTGGTTAATGGTACTTCACATAACATTGTGTTTTCCTCCTTAAATAAAAAAAGAGGGATACCTCCGGTGTGTTAAACCGAAGGCATCCCTTTGTTCATGTGTCATGTGGCGCAGGCCACATCAGAATACTTATGCGGGCAGCTGCTCGCAGTCACCATTGATCTGGCTGACAGTATAGTGACCGTCTGCCGGCTCGTTGGTCATGGCGCCAGGCTCGATTACATAATCGCAGCCGGTGTCGCGCTGCTCCTCAGTGATCTCGGCACGCTGCTGGAGCAGGAGTTTGATCTGCTCCTTAAAACTGTTGGCGTAAGCCCGGATCTGAGCCAGCTCCTCGCCCTGGAAATCCTGCAGCAGTTTGAAGGTAGCAACACTGTAGTCATTGGTGCCGTTGTTCTCACGCTTGAGACCAATCTGCACGATACTGCCGTAAGTGGCGCGGCGGCGGAGCATGAAGGCCCGGTTCAGAAATTCCTTGAAGGGCTTGATGCTGGTAGGAGGCAGATTTACCTGCAGAGGCATGTACTCACCACTGCGAAGCAGGTAGAGCACACGCATATTTTTACAGGCTTTTCCTTTGCTGCCATCAGGTGCAGAACCAAAGCGGTTCATCACGCAGGCAGCACAGGCGCCTCCGGGAGTGCCGATGCCAACCTTGCCATCCACAGAAGAACAAAGCGGCGTGGTATCGTCGTCATATTCGCTGCCAGCCGGCCAGTAGGCGCAGGTGGCGTGGTTATGTAGAATGACGCCTACCAGATTCTTTTCATAGTCGGGATTGTCCGGATCATCGGACGGCATCTCAAATTGGAGTGTGCCGCCGGCGGGAATCTTGACACGCTGAAAGCTCATCTGCAGACCATCGGCGTCCTCAGCCAGTTCCTCGGCGCTGAAATCGCCTTCGATCATAGTGGGGAGCATGAATTTTTCCTGTTTCATCAAATCGCTGTTCTGATTATACATAGTGGTTCCTCCTTAAAAATTGTGATGGTTGCAGATGGTCAGGCGGCCATCTGATTGATACGGTTCCACTGCTGTCGGGGCATGGACAGGATATTGTATCCGATCCCCTCCAGGGCAGTGGCGCGGTCATAGCTGTCCACATCCTGACTAAAGCGTGTTACGGCATTGGATAGCCCATAGAGGGTCAGATCTTTGCCTTCAATCAGACGCTGCAGAACGCCGGTGCTTTCTTCCTCGGTGATATTGAAATCCTTGCTTGCCAGACGGACAACGCCGGGAATATCAGTGGTATTCATCTGAACGGTTGTGGCTTCACGCATCATGCCAACTACCCGTGTAAACCGCGTTTCATCCACGGCGGCCATCACGGTATCTTTGATCTTCATGGCAAATGCGTGGTCATCAGCGGCTAACGTCTCCTGTGAGAACAGTTGGAAGTTTTCATCTGCCTCATTGACCCGGCCGATGTGAGTGCGGCGAGTCTGGGCATCGTTGACGACCATGCCGTTACTGCATACCAGCCGATAGACCAAAGGCTGGATGTTGACGGAACCCAGTCCAACTTCACTATTGCTGATGATAACGCCGGACTGTACGATGTCACCGGGTACAACTTCGGCTTCAAGCCGCTTGTTGACTACCTTGATGTACATACGGCTGTCCGTGATCTGGCAGCTTTCAAAATAGGCGTCCTCCATTTGCTGAATGACAGGAAGGACGATTTCTGCAATGTCCAGATTGTCAATGCGGCGATAGCGGTTGCTCAAAAACGCCCGTACAGTGCCATCCAGGGTGCGGACCATACGCTGGGTCGGTTCCCGCTGGAACCAGGAATTCACATTCTCTGCCAGCAGTTCCGGATAATCGGAAAGCATACGGTCATAGTAAGCAGCCGGAATCTTCAGATGTGTGCCGATCTGCCGATGGGCAATCTGGTTGATCTCCAATGGCTCCACCAGTGGGTCATCGTGGTCATCAAAGGTGTGGAGATAAAGTTGAGAACCAAAAGGTTCTACTTGAAGTCGCCTGGTATCAAGCAAATAGTCTTGCTTGAGTTTGGATTGGCGTTCAATCTGCTGTGCCATTTCCACGATGGTAAGTCCTGATTTCATTCGTCAAGTTCACTCCTTTCTCTGTGTTCCTTGTCAGCAGAAGCATTACCAGGATACCTGAATACCCTGGGCAGTGACTTCAGCCGCCAGACCATTGCTTTCCAGTACCTCTGCCAGACGGGGCCAGTAGACCTTCTGGGGAAAGTTGTTCAGATGCTCCTGAGAAACAGCATCTTCGCCCTGCTCAATGCAGATATCACCGTCTTCACGAAGCGTCAGTTTGCTGTGTCCACGGGAATTAAGGTCGGAGATCAGTGCTTCCAGTACAGAGCGTCCCTGCGTTTCATACCAGATACGGGGATCAACAGGCTGCCTGTTTGGAGGTGTTGCATCATCCTCGTTTGTTTCTCCGCCGACCTTGGATAGCGGAACGATCTTGACCATATCGCATTTGATATTGGCGTTCTGATCCAGTGTCACATCAGCGTGATCAAACTCGTCAATGCCAAACACACGGATGCGGCCGGTACCGCCATTGCGGATTAGCTGCTCCGGCTGCTTTTCACACCACTCGAAGGTGGCTTGCGGATAAGCGGAGCGCAGATATGCCAGAATACGATGGTTGGTGTGGCGAACCAGCAGTTCATCGGAGCTGGTGCTGCCCAGGTCAGGGATCTCAAAACTTCTTGTTTGGATGCCTTCTGCATGGAGCCGTCTGGTGCGCTGCTGACGCTGGCGATGCCGTTTAGCCTGCTGCATATAGGGGAGAAGCAAGATCAAAACTACCCACAGTCCCCAGAGAGTGAAAACGCCCAGAAGTAGCCAAACCTGCCAGGGCCCACGTACCAGAGCCATAATTGCGATGACCGCACCAATCAGGATCGTGATGCTGCCGCTCAAAAGTCCTTTGTCATTATTCATGTTTGATACCATCCTTTTTTCTGAATTTGTTGGAAAACAAAAAAAGAGGGACCGCACCAAGCTTTCAGTTTCATTCTGAAAAACTTGATACGGTCCCTCTTGGGCGCCGAAGTAAACTACTCCGGCAGGGATTCACGGTCGCCGTCCAATACCTCTGTGAGAGGCGGTGCGGGTTCCGCAGTAATGTCCGGGTCATTCTCCTGTCTGTTCGCTGCGGCGGGCTGTTTGGGGAGGAAACCAAAGTCATTTAGACTGACCTTCAGCTTCTTTTCCAATTTACCGTCCTTCATGCGAACATCTACCAGCCGCTGTGAGCCGGCAAGCCAGATCACACTGCCTTTTTTGACCTTGAATTGCATGAGCCGGGTGACATCTGCATCCCAGGCCCATACCTGATAGAACTGCGTCCAGTTTTTGGTGCGTTCCATCAGATCAAAGCATACATAGCTTTGTTTGGACTGGCTTTCTTTGGGTACAAGGTCGTTCATGACGCGCCCGAACACAAAAATCTGTGCCATAACACTCCTTTCTGCCATTGGCATTATTATCTATATAAAAAAGTGCCAGCAGTTTTTCGGCCCTAAAAGGGCGCAAAAAATCACTGACACTTGCATACAAACTTAACAGCGTGTGCAATGCAGGCTTTTGGCCTACGGTACAGATCAAAAAGACCTGTATTCCCAAATGGGATACGCACAAAAATCAATTACAAGTTCAGTATAGCACTGTATCTTGTGCCTGTCAAGATGTAAAACGCTATATATAGATTTATAGCCAGCGACAAGTACGATATGTAGTAGTTGAAAAGGTCTTACTCTGTAAGATGGTTCATAATACGGTAGTAGTCGTCCAATAGATAGAACTGCGTTTTTGTTGGAGATGCAGTTTGGTAGTCAAAGATCAGACCATATAGGCTGCCGGTGCCATCCACTCCCAGGGAACCAAACCAGCAGGACATCGTATGGCCGTTGAAATACCATAGCTGCAGGTCGTTATATTCCGATTCAGTAACGAGTCCTTTGCGTGCCAGCCGAAGGGCGTCATCTTCATTGATCAGAGGATGAGACAGAAAATGGCGGTAAAGAATATCGGACATACCAAGCGCCTGCTGGTAGGTAAGCGGGTTGGGATTGTCCAGCCACCAGCGGGTCAGCGCTTCAAAGTCATGGATGACTGGGCGGGGCGTAAGGCTGCGGAATTGTTTTAGAAAAGCGATTACTGTTTTCGGAGCAGCTGGAGCCGGTACAGGTATTTCCTGCACACAGTCATTGAGAAAGGCAAACGCGATTTTTTCACCGGTTTTGTCCTCCAGCATCAGTCCGAAGCGTGACAAAGGAGCGAGCAGGAAATGCTCCAGCGCAAAGTTTTCTTCCAGAAAGCGATAGACTTTATATTGTTCGATGGTGTGGGGCTTATACATAGGAAACCCTCCTTTCCTTGATCTACCCAATAAATAGGGACAGAAGGAATGTATTCTGCAAAATATAAGGAAATCAGGCGTTGGTCATTGTGATTTGCAAAATGCCCTTTAAGAAAGCGAGGTGGCTCAAAACCACCTCGCATTTTTAGGATTCAGAGGACGGATCGGGATGCTCCTCCGGCTCGCTGATTGCTTCATAGCCCAAAAAGCTGTTTGTTGAAAGTGCTGCGTCCAGATAGTCATTTCCAACGACAGGCCGTGACCCTTTCTGAAAGTAAAATCGGTAGGGCTCGCCTATTTTAAGCAGGGCCGATTTACTGAGAAGCAGTGTGATCTCTATGCCATGGCTGTCTATCAGATGTACTTTGCGGTAGCGGCGGAGCATAGGTGTACTGATACCGGCGCAGATGCCTTCCACTACCTCGTAGTTCTTATGTGTTGCAGTCGCCCAGATCCCTCGACAGGATATAAGACAGGCGCAGAGTACGACAATCCCCAATGCCAGCAGGATATGATCTTTAGTCGCCACACAGATGATGACGCTGATTCCCGCACTGGCGATTCCGGCCAGCAGAGTGAGCAGAAACTTTCGCTGCAATACAGTGGGAAAAAGAGTCCATTGTTTCATCATGCTCATACCCTCTCAAAGATAATCTGCTGCCGCAGATAAAGATTGGCAACGGCTAATGTCACTGGCTTGCTGCTCTGGCTGATTTTGACCATGCTGGCAATGTTGTCACTGGTGGTCGTTTCATCTCCGTAGAGGGAATCCAAAAGCGCACATTCATTGGGGAGGCGGGAAATATTTTTATCTATGCACTTGATGATCTCTGCAGTGGAGAGCAGGGCTTGTCCGGCAAGGCGCATGACCAGAGCTTCGTATTTGGTGCGTTTATCTTTCTGGAACAGTTTCCGCGCAGCGGATACCGGAACATGTGCCAGCAGCGTCAGCTTGACAAAAGAGGCGAGCCGGAGGAAGAACGGTCCGCTGGTTGGGATAATGCTGAGCGAACCAAGCAGGTCATACAAAGCATCGTATTCTGTTTCACCGCTGCCGGATACCAGAAGACCGCGGGTAAGCAGTCGGTTTGTACAGTCTTCCCAAGAACGCTCGGTACAGTAACCGGATGCGGTGGCTAGCTTTTCGTATTCTTGTGCGATGTCATCCCAGCGCAGGATTCTCCAGTTGAGCATGCTCCAAATCACCATTTCCTGCATATCGGCCATGTACTCCTGACCGCCTAACAGGATGATTGGACAACTGCGGTTGCAGCCGTTTGTCCTTCGTTCAAACCGGCCGACCGCAGTGTATAGGGTTTTGATTGCCATATTTCGATACCTCCTTCTTATACATATCCCTTACTGTTGCTGATGCTGATTTTCAACAGATCAAAGCAGGCAGGTTAAAAAGTCAGGGTCATTGCGAAGTTTTTCCAGGGAGCGGGAGATCCAGGCGCCCACATGGGAAGGAGGGACTTGATAGAGGGCGGCGATGTCTGTAATGCGCATTCCCTGAACCTTCAGCGCCAGTGCTTCGATGCCAAGTCTGGCAACGCCTTGATAGTTCTGTTTGCTGGCTTCCAGCAGATCAAGGGTCTCCAGACGAGAAAGGTGGGAGTCAAAATGGTCATCCGGCTGGTCTACCTGCTCTCCATCTGCGGCCAGCTCGCCCTGTTCTCCGATGATCAGCCGACTGACGTGCCGCCCCTGACTACAGATTTTTCGGCAGTAGGAGAGGAGTCCATTTTTCACAACCTTTTTGGCGTAGGTTGAAAACTGCGCCTGTCCGGCATGGTAGGTAAAAGCGGCCTTGCAGAGCCACAGGCATCCTTCCTGAAACAGATCTCCATACTCCAGACCACAGATGCCGGGATTTACATGGATGTTGTTGACAATGACCCAGTGAACGATGGATAGGTTTTTTTCTACCAGTGTCTGCTGGTCTTTGGTAAGCTTAAAGTTTTGCTTCATCAGGCTTCACCTCCGTTCAGGCAGCACGCCCGGATGTGTACGCCGGAGCCTGCTGACAGAGGGAAATGACTTGCTCGCACATATATTCGGAAAACTGGCCGATGTGGGTCTGGTGTGCATCCAGCCCCAGTTTGGCTTGTAGCCAGATATAGACCTCCCATTTTTCCATATGGCAGTCCTGCTGCAGTTTTTTTAGGGCACGATGGGCCAGAATGCGTTTGTGGCGCAGATCGCCATTCGCCAGTGTCCCCATGGGGAGCAATGTGCGCTCATGAGCACTGACATAGGCATTGCAGGCCGGCCATCTGTCGCAGACATACAGGAATTTTCCTCTGGTCTGTGGAGTAGATCCATACACAAGGCTTGCAGGCCGAAGAGAAGCGTGAGCATGACAATAAGGACATTTGATTTGCTTTTGTTTCAATAAAATCACCTCCATTACGCGCCGATGACGGCGGCATTGCGTCTTAACAGGCAGAATCATCCGAAGTAGGTATCCCGGTCTGGGCATAGCTGTAAAAACGGACATACATGGTCCGAAGAGGTATGCCATTCCAGAAACTTGGTATAAGCAGTCCGGAACGAGCGGCACTCCAGAATTGCAGAGCATTCTTCGGGGGCCACTGCTTCTCCACTCAGCTTCCGTACTGTCTGGACGGACAGAAAGATCGGCTGACAGCTTGCGTCTGCTGCCATCAGGAACCCCTCACAGGATGCCTGCCGGATCATTGGACAAAGTGAACCACTGCAGCGGATGAACAGGGCGTTACGCCAGTTACCCCGGACTGCCTGCAGAAAGGAATAGAACTGACACGGTTTTTGATTCATGCTTTCACCTCCGTTATTCGTTATCTGCAAATAAAAAAGGGGGCCAGCTGCAGAAGTTCTGCAAACTGGCCCCTGATTTGGTGCTTAGGAGAACAGACTTTCAATCTCCTCAGTGATGCGGGGGATGACCGTATCGTTGAAGATGAGGGTCAGAGCCGCTAGGAGCAGCGCACCCAAAACTACGGCGATAATGATCTTGACGGCGTCCGAAATGTAAAAATCGCCGCGCTGATTGGACAATGCCATACGGCCGCGGTTGAGCAGATAGTTGGCTTTGGTATAGATACGGGTCGTGAATTTTCTCATGGGTAACCTCCTGTTATATGTTTGATGATTGAGTGGATAGGTATATCAAGTCCACCGTCTGTTAAGCGCGGCGGATAGGCTTGATCCGATTGTTTTTGTTGGAACGGGGCCGGTTCGGATATGCTTTAGGCCGCTGGAACAGCAAGCAACGAAAGCGGCGTTTTTTGGTGCCGGTATCATTCGGCGGATAAAATTTCTTTTTGGGCATAGACATTCTCCTGTAAAAAATGAAGCCGGGCTGATGAAACAGTCCGGCTCAGTTCAGATGAAAAGAAATGATGTGCCTGCCGCTATGGAAAATCGCTTGGGTACAAACGCTCACCTCCCTGTGTATCTGTCTTCCATATGAGGAGCAGGTATGAAAACGCCTGGAAGTACCGTGGCGGATGCCGATTAGCCAAAGAACGCCCCGAGCGAACTCATAACCTCGGTACAGAGCACCACCAGGTAGATGATCATAATACAAATCAGCATCATCATAGAGTAACGCTGGATCTTTTTGGGACGTTTGGCAGCTTCCTTTTTCAGATTGTTCTGCTCGATCTGACGCATATCGAAGGTAATCATTTTGAAGTACATCCGCTGGTCATCACCGCGCAGGACACCAATCAGGCCACGGATCACATCGGACAGCATGGGGCTGCCAATGCGGGTTTCAAATCGAATGAGGGCATTTTCATAGTTGCCGGTCTTCATATCAGCAATGGTCTGATCCAGTTCGGCGCCGAAGTCTTTCCCAGCTACACGGCGGTAGGAAGTCAGAATTTTAAGTACATCCCTGTCATTTTCAAGGCTCTGGCCGACGGTCAAAGCAAATCGGGGAATCTCGCCCTCGATCAGCTTGCGGCGCTTTTTAACAAAATCAAAGGCTGCATAGTAGGTTGAAAACCACAGTGCCACCGCAAGACCAATCAAAATAGGCACCAGCAGCGGAATAAGAAATGCCATGGGGATGGCACACAGGCCGACTGCCCCTGCAGTTACCCAGGCTCTGGCCGTATAGACCTCTGGGGTAAGCTGCAGACCTGCAATGTCCAGAGCGCGTTGTACCTTATTGCGCTTGAGCCGGTCCAGCCGCAAATAAGGGGCGATCCAACCGGCGATTTTTGTCACATAGACATCAAGCAGCTTTTCGTTTTTGGTGCCCTGCTGTTTGCGGGAGAGCATCATCATTTGTGAGGTCTTCTTGGTCGGGATGTCCACAAAGGCGCAGGTCAGGTTGTAGACAGCAAAACCGAAGAAGATGATGGCGATGAGCGCCAGAAAAGTCATACGCTATCACCTCCATATTCGATGGGCTTGCTCAGTTTCATAATCTGGGTCAGCGCAAACAGGATGATGGCTGCACAGATCGCCAGTGCAATTTTGCCCGGTGTGGTGAAGATAAGGGTGTGGAACCAATCCTCATTCAAGAAATAGAGCAGCGGCACATTGGCGATAACCAGAAATATCATGGTGATGGCTTCACGCCGCGGCCCTTGCATCATTGCCTCCAGTTCCGACTGCACCACACGCACATCGGAGAATTTCTGGTTGATGGTAGGAAGGGTATTCTTCATACTGCGGTCGGACTGGCACTGGATGAGGGTGCCGCACCATTCATGGAAGACCCGGTTGGGAATCTTCATCTTCAGGCTGTTGATAGCGCTGGTGATGTTGGCATTGATCAGTTCCGCTTCATAAACGAAGGCTTCAAAGTTGGCTTTTACCGGCTCATTGATATAGGGCAGGTTTTCCTTGACAGAACGGATCAGATCCTCGGTGCGCAGGTAGGAAGTCGTGATGATGGAAATAGCGGTTTCCAGTTCTTCATTCAGGTGCTTTTTATAGCTGGCGGCAGTGCTGCGCAGATACCAGATTGGTATAAGGGAAAAACCGATACCCAGAATGGGCACCATGTACACATTCCCAATCAAAAGGGCAAGTACAGCCCCCACAGCGAACAGGATCAGAGACAGTCGTTTTATTGCCTCATAGCGGTCCGCCCGTCCGGTGCCCTTCAAGATCTGTTTCAGTTCGTAATCCTGATTAAAAAAGCCCTTGGCTGGTGTGCCCAGAAGAACATTCAGTTCATCCGACAAGGTGGCGGATTTTCGCTGGGAGCGGAAGAGGGCATCAATAAAATCACCCGGCTTCACACCAAACAGAGCCAAAAGCCCAGCACTGATCAGGATAAAACAGATAAGATAGATCCATTGCAATTACCCCACCTCCTTTGGCGGCTGCATGAATTCGTCCAATTCCTTGTTGGAAATGCCATTGTCCAATAGCCTTTTCTTTAAGGAATCGGAGATCAAGCCGATTTTTTTATGGTGCCCCACCACACGGGTTTCACCACGGTCATCAGTTACATTGTCTTCCACTTCATATTTGTATAGGGAATGGGCGATCAGCCGCCCGTCCTGGTAGTCCTCGCCCTCGATGATTTCCATGATCTTACGGGAACGGTCCTCCAGCTGCTTGGTAAAGACGATGATGGGATACGCCTCTACCATGATCTGCAAGAGGATGGAGTCATCCATGTTGTACTTGCGTTTGGCAAGGGTCATCATCCTGCGGTAAGTACTGTTGCAGGAGTTGGAGTGGATAGTGGTACATACAGTATGGCCGGTACGGGAACTTTCGGCTGCGGACAGGCTTTCTGCCGCTGACCGCATTTCACCTACACCGATGACATCTGGATGCTTACGCAGCACCCGCTCCAGAAGAAAATCCTGATTGATGTTCAACGCAGGGTTCTCGCTGGGGCGGGTCAGCAGATGTACTACGGAATTAAGGATATTGCCCTGCGCATCCCGCTTGACCAGATCAAATTCGCGGCTGCCTTCTTCAATGGTAATAAGGCGCCGGTTATTGGGCACATTGGACAGCAGCCAGGCCATGATCGTGGTTTTGCCGGAGCCGGTGGAGCCGGCAATGCAGACGGACACCCCATATCGGATACAGGCAGTCAGAAAGTGAAGCATTTCAGCAGTGGCACTGCCGGAGTTCAGCAGTTTTTCTTCACTGACGGTCTGCTGGTTGACAATACGGATGGAGGCATTGACGCCTACATCCGCATCCACAATGGGAGTTTTATCCACCGAAATACGGATGTTCTTGTCCAGAAATCCCACAATGCTGGGCATGGTGTCATCAATGACCATGCCGCAGGCGTTGAGCATCCTGCGGATCACATCGATGGCGTGCTGGGGCGAACTGAATTTATCAGGGATCTTGATGCTACGCCCACTGGATTCGATCACTTCAATGTCGTTGTAGGCGTTGATGTTGACCTCCTCAACACCGGGCTTATAGATCCATTTCTTCAAAAAGGAGTAGCCGGCCATGTCTTCATAGAGCTTGGAACACAGTTCTTTTGTAGAGAGCCCGTCAAGGGCATACTTTCGCTTGACAATGTAGTGTTCCATCAGTTCTTTGAGCAGACTTGTGGCACGCTCTGCATTGCCTTCCCCAGCTTCGGCAATGGTGGAGGCATGGTTTTCGGCAAAATACCGCTGTACATCCTCTAGTACCTGGTCATAGGTCAGCTCCTGATTGGCGGCCGGTGTGAAGAATATATCATTCAAATTACTCATCGGCATCCTCCTCACATTCATACGCCGCATCATCCTCTGACTGCTCGGCCAGTTCCATTTGCTCCAGAATTTCCAGTACCTTGTTCAGTGAAGCAGTGTATTTGGGGTTACAGTAGGTGATAGCCTTGAACATACCGCCTTCGGTAGCACAGCGGTCGATCTCCTTACTGTAGGGAAGCAGGCCGTCAAACCCGCCAATGATATAGCCCATTTCATCCAAGGCGTGGAAGGGGCGTGCCAGACCGGCGAATGTCATATGCTCAGAAAACCGGAAGCGCTCGTCCACAAGCAGAGGTTGATGGGCTTTCAGGTAGTTGATGCCCTTTAGGTCCGGGGTGAGGATACGGATGACCACATCGCCGGCTTCAATAGCGGCGGGAGTGAACACATTGGTCATGCTGGTGCTGCAGTCCAGAATGACGAAATCTACCAGTTTGGCGGCAGCATGAATGAGCTGCAGTACCATAGTATATTTGACCTCTGGGTAGCTCAGCGGGTTTTCTCCTGCCGCATAGCCCATCATCCCAATGAAGGGATAGTTTTTCAGCACTGTCACATGACTGGCAACCAGAGATGTGTCAATCTCCACACTGCTCAAAACCTGGCCGATAGAGGTATTGGTCTGGATGATCTGTTCCGGCAGCCAGACCGGCAGCATAGGGACATTCATATCGGCATTGATAATGATGGCTTTCCGCTTGTCCCGGGTCAAGGCTTTGGCCAGAATACAGCAGAACATGGATTTGCCGCTGCCGGGGCTTCCCCAGACGGTGATAACTTTACCCATAACGAAGATCCTCCTTCCTTGATTTGATTATTCTGCCGAGGGTGCAGTTTCATTAGTGGATTGTGCAGACTCTGCAGTTTCCGTTTCCTGGGGTTCACTTTCAGCGTCAGAATTTTCCGCATCTGCAGCTTCTTCCTCAATCAAAGTTTCGGGGAAGTAGATTTCCTGCAGAGTCTTATCCTGCTCGGCAAGCAGCTCATCTGCCAGTTTGTCATTGTTGCGGGAGATAAGAGCCACATGAGCTACGCCGTCATTTTCAAGACCGGTAATGATCTTCGCCTGTTCAGGGCTTGCCAGCACAGTGATGGTGGCTGACTGCTGCTTTTCTTCATCCTCCGTGGGCTCCTTGGCATTATCCACATTGATGCCGTCTGAGTCTGTGACGGACAATACTTTGACAAAACGCAGTTCCGGTACTTCGGCCGCCGTATCAAGAAAGTGGTAAATACGGATGATGTCACCGGGCTGAAGCTTGTCAGAGAGGCCGGAAGCAAGTGTTTTAACGGTCAGCGAGATAGCAACCTTACCGGAAGGGATGCTGTTGAGCGCCACATCGGACGAAACCGGTACAGAGCTGATCTTGCTGGTAAGGATATAGTCACCCACAGCCAAGTCGGCGGTAGCGTAAAGACCATTTACATCGGAGAGCTGATGGGCGATGTTGGAGGGGAGGTTATAGCCGCCTACCTCAACCACCTCGGCATTTTCTGACGAGATTTGCTCGCCTTTCAATACCGGCTGGGTGATACGGACGATTTCCTCTTTTCCATTGGTCTGACGGGCGATGGTTGGAAGTGCCACAAAGGCGATAACTGCCGCCAACAGCAGAGAGAGGATACCGAAGATGAATCGGTTATTCAGTTTCATAAGCGTTGTCTCCTATCTTAAAAATAGTTGGGCCAGGGTCGCTGTACAGCAGCCACAGGCGAGAAATGGCAGGAACGGGATAGCAAGGGGCTGCCCAGTTCGATAAAGCCGCCTGAGAAGAAAGATCACAGGCATTGCGATAACAGCGGCAGTCAGAAAGACCAGCGCCATGCCGGAAGGGCCATAGACCAGCCCTAATATCCCGCAGAACTTGATATCCCCGCCGCCCAGACCGGTGCCGTTTGTTGCCAGTGCAGCTGCCAATGGAATACAAAAGCCGAGCAGGGCGCCTACCAGGGCATGGGTAGCGACCGGCCAGAGGAAGAGCGGCGGGAGCCCATGATTTAACAGAAAATACCCTTGCAGGACCGGCGCCAGGGAAGCTAAGGGGATAAAAAAGACGAGTGCCCGGTCAGGCACCCGTCTGTAAAGCACATCGTAGACAGCAAAGCCGGCCACCACAAAAAATATGGTAAGCAGGTAAGCTGTCCAGAGGTTATTCTCGATTGGTATACCAGTCATCATAAAGGCTCCCTTGGATCGAAACATAGTCATTTAGGTTGATGGATAACATGCCGTCAGGAGTCCAGGTATCCCACACCTGTGTATAGATGGTGTAGTCGGTGGCATCGGGGAACCACAGCGGTGTGAAATGCACTGTCCGGTCATAGGTGGAAAATTCGTTGGGCTTGAAGATGAATTTTGCACTTTGGCCGCCGGAACGCTGCAGAAGCCGCAGATAGGTCTGATACTGGAACTCAGGAAATACGGAAAAAGCAGTTTGGGGATAAGTAATGTGGCTGGTCGGGGCATCTGTGGACAGCGTTGCCCGCACTTCGGTTTTAACGCCGTACCCGCTTTTCATCGTCTTGCCGGATGCTGTGGGTACAATATCGTCTGGCATTAGGGACATCTCGCCGCTGATGGAAGCGGAGTAGCCCGTATATTCGTATTCCCAATATCCTTCATCAACCCAGTGCCCGCCATCTTCACCGTGGTCGCACCATACCCATACAGGCACCCAGTAGCAGCTCCAGACGCCCCAGTTGGCAGTGAGCTTCTGCGTTTCACTGGGCAGGGGCGGCACAGAGTAGCCGGGATTCGTGTCGGTTGCCACAGGGTCAGGTGGAATGTGCTCATTCAGATCCACGATTTTTGCGACAAAGGTATCCTGAGCGGTATAGGCGCCGCTGACAGATACTGTAATGGTCACGGTCTGTGGGGTAGAGGGGGTATGCCATTTGACCCAGACTACCTGGCTGTCACCGGCTGGGATCACTATATCATTGACCCGGTAGGTGGTGCCGAGAATATGGAAGGTAACCGATGCCGGATTATCCGGCGTCAGATCCTGATCTGTCCGCAGTGTGACGGCGGTGATCACATCCGTATCTACTCGGTATTCGACATCAGGGGCCTCAATTTCTCCTTCCGGCGGAGCTTCATCAAACCAGACGATACCAACGCCAAGGGTGCTGATGATGTCGGAATTGTTCTGCTTTCCAGTGGTGCTGCCTGTCCAGGCGGAGATGCCAAGGTCGCTGAATTCCAGGAACATTGACAGCGGCAGATTTTTATGGGTAAGCGAGGTCATGGTTTTCCGCAGGTTGCCGCCGGACATCTGATCATACAGACCGGCTTCAGTAGCTGTCATACAGTAATACTGGCCGTTGTGCGTGAAATAGGCAATGGGCTCGATCAGCAGCTTGTACTCGCCGGCAATCATCCGCTCATAATCGACTCCGGCTGCCTGAGCGACCATCATGCACGCATATTCAGAACAGAAATACCGTTTGATGGCTTCGATGTTGCTCTGCCCCTTGCTGCTGACGATTGTGGGCATAGATTGCGTAGGTCTAATGCAGGAATAGGCAACGCCGGACTGGAGGGACAGGCCGGCGCCGCCCAGGTATTGCAGTTTGTTGACTTTTCCAAAATGGAGAAGACTGGTCTTCTGTGTCCGGTTTGAAAAGTCCAGCGGAGAAGATACGGCAGTTCCGCTGGATGCGTCAACAACAGTAATGCGGACGCCATCGTTGCCTGAGTTCCAGAAGTTGCTGCTTGTGCCGTGACCCATGCTGCCACCGCCGCCATCTATGTTTCCATTTCCGCCCGTTGCAAAGGCAGAGGAGGGGAATAGACAGAAAACAAGGGTAAAGCAGCATAGGAAGGCGAGAAGTCGTTTCAAATACATCACGCTCCATTCCTTTTGAAATAGAAAGGCCGCCACAATCCTGTGACGGCCAAGTAGTGCCATATTCAGTTGTAGTAAATCAGCCCATATTGCCGACCTGTTTGTTCAGATCCCCATCGCTGTCACCGGTGGACTGCTGTACATTGCCGGGAACAACCCAGCCAAACACCGGATCATATACAGCTCCATTTCCGTTGCTGGAGCCTGGAACCGGCTCATTACTGGGCGGCGCTTGCTCGGCGGGCGGGGCAGTAACCTCCGGAACTGACGGGTCGGGATTGACGGTATGCTCCTGACCAGGATCTTTGATTTCGGTCTTACCTTCCGGCACCGGAGGAGGCGTTTCTTCAGGCTTTTCAGTATCGGTGAAGTCGATCACAACCTCATCCTCCGTTTGGGAGGTTACTTTGGGATATTCTTCTTCGGCGTCTGTGGACTGGCCGGGGGCATAAGCATCTGCTCCATTATCACCATCTGTCTGTGTGCCGCCATCTGACCAATCGCCGGTGACGCTGCTGGGTGGGGATTCATCCGGTCTAAAATCTCCGGTACGGTCGCGGCTTACGAACCAGCAGACACCCAGAATAGTGACGCAGAGGAGAGCCAGCGAGGAAACAATAAAGCCTTTGGATTGGAAAAACTTCTTCATATTTTACATACACTCCTTTTTTGCTGTTATATAAAGCCTATACGGTAGAATGTGCCGGGCTTTCAACAGTATTGTTAGAATTTTGTGTTGTGATAGCCTGTCAGCTCCACCCGTTGGGTGATAGACGGATAACTATGGCCGAACATCCGCACATAGAACTCCACGTCACAGTAAAAGATGTACTCAACCCGTCCATCCTCTACATTGAACTCCAGGCTGATGTCGGAAACCTTGTAATCCTCCGTTGAAAGCGGAATCTTGGAGTCCAGGCCACCTGCCACTGTAGCCTCCAGCATGTCGGTATAGTCACTGCTGGAGTAAAGGGTATTTAGGTACTCTTCAAAGTTAGTTTCACGCTGGGAACGGTAGGTATCTGCATAAATCGTGCCGCTAAGGTTATTTAACTCCATTTTAGCGCCGTTGCGGATGTTGATGCAGGTGATCCGGATGGAAGCGTACAGGAGCAGGAAGGAAATCAGCATTACGATGCCTACCACAAAAAAGCAGGCGAAAAAGGTGATCTCGCCCCGTTCGTTTCGCAGTGGCTGTTTCAACCGCAGGAATATGCGTTTCATAGGTCACCTCACTTCCAGTAGTGCTCACTGACGCCGCTGCCACGGGCAACCACTGTGATGTTTACCAGGTCAAAATTCCAGAACCCGCCCAGTTTGGCATCTCCCTCGATGGTAATGAAGAAGGGGGTGCCCAACTGGATGGCATTTGTCATACCGGATGGCCTGGGTGATGTGTAGGTAGCGTCAATGGAGTAGGAAATATTTTCGGCTCCTTCGATCTGAGAACTCAAAAATTCAAACAGCTCATCGGTCTCGCCGTTGACGCCGCCGGAAAGCTGAATCTGTTTGACCATCTGATCGGCAGCATGGTCAAGTTCCTGCTTGGTGGAAATGATGCTGAACAGGTCAATAATGAAGGCCAGCAGCAGGACAGCGATGAAGATGAAGACCACCGTACTGAAATAGTTGGCCTCGCCCCGCTCGTTGTTCAGCACCTTCCGGGCTTTTTGAAAGAGAATAGAAACCACCACCTTTACTGAAATTGAAAACAGCCGCTCCAAACCGGAGCGGCTGCTATGCAAAGTTTTGACTGTACCAAGTATAACAGATATGGATTTACGGCGAAAGGGCAGGACTGTGCCAATGTAGAGACAATTTTGTGCCAACCATGTTTCTTTGAGACATTACAGCAGTGATTCCACCAGCTTATAGATGTCGGTAAATGGATTGACAGCAATTCCAAACGGTTTGCTGCTGTCATTTTGAAGATGGTATTGCTCTACACGTTTGGCGTTCTGAATCGCAATGGCTGTATGTTCTGCTAACTGGGTATATACATCGCCAGCTTTCTCATAATCAGGGAGATAAGTGGTCAATGCGTTTTTCACTGCGGGGTAGTCTTTGAAAAATTTGGTGGTGTACTGGAAATGCAACAGATACCAAAATTCAAAGCAGGGATTAGAGAGTGCAATCTGAATCCCCTTCGCATCTGCCATTTTCCTTGCCTTGGAGAGCAGATTGTCCTTTGCAGTGATGGGGTCAGGGTTGTTGTAGTTCACATCGCCGTCTGCAACTACCCATACAGAGTCTCCCTCTGATACGGAAATCTGATTTTTGTTCTGATATTCCACGGCTTTCCGGATCAGGCTGAGGTAATCAGTTTCACCTCCGCTGGTGCGGCTGCCGACCACACGAATATCAATGTTTGTCTGACGGTTGCGGTAGTGTTCAAAATACTTAGGCTCAGTTTGAGAGCCCTCCGTCACAATCAGAATGACAGGCTTTATTTTTCTGCGTCGCTGTCCACGCTTTTCAATTTTTCCACGTGCCATTTTACAGCCCTCCCTTGATAAAGGGGATCGCACCATAACGGCCAATCAGATAGCCCTTCTCTACCTTGGCATCCTTGCGGATGGAAAAATCGTAAAGGGAGAACAGATCGGTAGCCGCTGTTTGCTCGTCTTTTTCGGTAAACCAAATCTGATCTCTCCTCAGTACATCCAAGTCAAGAAGATTGGTGTTGTGTGATGTGAAAATCAACTGGGCTCCATTTGGATTGAACTCCACGCTGTTAAAAAGCGAGACCAGGTGCTTTGTCAGAAGAGGATGCAGATGAGCGTCCATCTCGTCAGCGACAAGAAGCGTTCCTTCATCCAGCACCTTTTTTACAACACCGATCAGTTTGAAATAACTGTTGGTGCCATCAGATTCCTCTGCCATGTTCAGCGCGTAGGAAGAAGTATTTCCCTCTGTATCCTGTACCGTGTGAATGGCCTCAATATTGGTAAAGATATCATTACGCTGAGAAGGAGCGGGTTCTGCATCACGCATCTGAAGGGACTGTATGCCAAAATCTGCAACACGCAGCATAGAGGCGATCACATGCCGGTAGTCATCATCTTTGAGTTGTTCTGCTTCAAGGCCGTAGGCATCTGCAACAGAATTTTTCGTGATGATCTGGCAGGAAGCAAACCATTCCAGAACCGGAATCACTTTGGAATAGCTCCAGTTTGATGCGACAGACAGATAGAGCTTGTTGGCCGAAGTGCGATCCTTGAGAGTGTTTTGTTCATCGACATCAACGGTAAAGCGAAAATCTTTTGTGTCTTTTCGCTCAAAAATGAGTGCCTGCCTGCCATTGGGATAGTAATACAGATATTCTTCAATAACAGCCTTGTCTGTTACAGAAAAGCCATACGCATATCGGATGCCATTTGTGGTGAAGATGACCTCAAAGCTGCTGGGGCGAGAGGGTGTTTCCCGGTCAAACTTGAAAGGCGAACGCTCAATGGTTTTGTGGAGCTGCTGGTTATGCGAAGTCAGCACATAATTTACCATGAACCAAAACGCATTCAAGACATTGGACTTTCCGGAAGCATTGGCGCCGTAAATCACGGCAGACTTTAAATGCTTTTTGTTTCCGTCCACAATCAGGTGCTCCGGATGTTCGTTATCCTTACTGGCAAGCAGGGATAACACGACATTATCTTTGATAGAGAGAAAGTTCTCTACACTAAATTGAATCAGCATAAAACAACCTCCTAAATCCTTGCTATAATATATTATATCCGCATTTTTGTGAAAAATCAACGCAAACGAAAAATAAAAATCTATATAGAGGATTTAAGAGAACAGCCGTGTGGAGAGGATATGCGGCGGGAGTTTCGGTAATGATAAAAAGCAAGCCTGGGAAACAGTTCGCCGCTGCTTCCCAGGCACTTTGCTTACAGGTTCTGACGGATGATCCGAGTGATAATACCTACGGCCACACCCCGCTCCATATCCAGACGAGTGACGGCAAAAGATACATCGTCCTTTTTGCCGGGCATCCGGTAGTCATAGCAGGAGTGGGCTACCGCATTGACGCCGTTGGAGAGGCGCACATAGACAACGCCCTTGTGGACATCTGTGACACGACCGGCATACTTGCCCTGGATACGGCACTTCTGCAGGTTGTCCCTGTCGGTGTTCTCGGAAATACTCTTGATGTCAGCCTTGATGCCCAAGTCCTCCAGACTGTTGCGCCGCACGCTGAGAATCCGGACCAGCACCTCATCGCCTACGGAAAAACGCTCATGGGCGTCACCGATCCAGTCCCAGGCAAGGTCACGGGCAAGGATGGAGGTTTCAACGCCGAAAACTTCCACGCGCACAACCTTTTCGGCCACAGCAATCACACGCGCCTGGACGATGCGGCCCTCATAGACACGGTACATACCGGTAGCATCCGTATCCAGATAGAAAATCTGGCGTTTGCGTAGCATGGCCTCCTTGCGGCTGGCAACTACGCTGCGGGTTTTGGAGTCGATACCACGCACGATGAAGTCAATGTCAGCGCCGAGCATGTTGCCAAGAATCTTATTTTGGCGCAGCATAAGGTCGGCATATTCCTGACCGGAAGGGCTGCGGCCCAGATTGATCATCATTTCCTTGATAGGGATAATAACACGGAACCCCTTGTAATCCACAACTGCCACCGTCTTGCGGTTGTCCAGCTGTTCAATGCCGCCCAGCTTGCCGGTGATGATCTTGCGGGTGCGGTAGGCATTATGGATTTCATGCCAGATTACATCATCACGGTCTTCGGCAGTCTCGACATCATCCCGGCTGCGGATGGTAAGGACGGGGACCTCGCTGCGCTGGGGGCGGGGCTGACGCCGGGGAGGAGAAGGAGTGGGGGC
>PPYF01670159.1_pt1 | contig 125756 bp, 75 predicted proteins | sample 1559871 | NCBI WGS metagenome assembly PPYF01 (sample SAMN08240021, study PRJNA423297) | Human gut metagenome, whole genome shotgun sequencing project.
AAGTATATGGCGGGAAAAAGCGCCAGCGCTTCGATTTCAAGTACAAATACCGTTTCAAGGGTGATACGCAATGGGAGACCGTTAATTTGCGTTCCTTGCGCAGTGTTACGCTCGACTTGATTGATGAGTAACTATCTTTGTATGTTGGACAGCCATTTCAGTTCTCACTCTTTTCGGAGACTGAAATGGCTGTTTTTAATAGCTCTTTCCGATAAAGTTATAAAAGAGGATTACTTTCTGTCTGTTGAAGTCCGTCGTGTACGTACAATATCGAACAGGTAGCTGGCTTTTACCACGATGGTGCCATTGGCCGACCGGCCGAACACGTCTTTCTTGCCGTTACCGAATATATCGCTCAAACCGTAGTAGTAACGGCCTTCCAAAAGGAAATGTCCGATTTTGGTATTGACCTCAAGACCTGCACCGGCTGTGATGCCATATTCAAATTTGTTCTTTACCGGCATGTCGTATTGTTGGTTTACTTGTCCCGGACGGAGGTTCAGGGTTGAGTCGTTGAAAAGACCACCTTTGTGCCCCTTGTCGCTTAAATAAAAGCCGACTTGCGGACCGGCCACGACGTAAAATAAAGCACCCTTTTGTTCGTAGCCCCAACCCATGCGGGCTAACAACGGGATTTGTATATAGTTGATATCCCGTTTGTAGGTGTCGTCGGACGTTTCTATCAATTCTTCCCATCCCAAATTGGTATAATTGACTTCCAGTTGGATAGAGCACAAGCTTTTGAAATACTTCTCGCAGGTATATCTGGCCGTAAAACCGAAAGTCGGCGCCCCTTTGAATTTTTGTTGGATGGTAGGGTTGAACATGACTTGGTTCAGCGTGTATCCCGCATTGAAACCTATGGTCAGGTCGTTACGCGGTTCACCGATTTGCCCGTACACTTTAGAGGTCCCGATGCAGCAGGCCGCTATCGCGATGAGGAATGCTTTTCTCATTTTTTCAGTCGGATTAGTTCAATGCTGTGGGATGGACTATAGTGGATGAATTCGACTTCACGGTTGATAAAGCCGCTCCAATTACTGATGCGTTGAAAGTCGAAGCGGTGTTGATAAGAAGTCGTGACGATTTGCGAAAGATGCTGGTCGAAAGCTTCTCCATACGTAGATATGCCTTTCAGGAAATAAATAGCCGTGTCGAAACCCAGCATACCGAAACGTGGCCACGACACGAGGGTCGGTGTGTGAAAGGCCTTTTGGTAGGCATTCTCAAATTCGTCGGCGTTACCGTTCAGCGGATTCCTGAAAAAGGAAGAATAGGCGTATGTGTTGAATTGGTAGAAGTTCTCCAGATGATTGCTGGCGTATGTCTGCCATTCCGGATAGCCCACCAGTTTGATTCTGTATTCGGGATTCTTTTTAGTGAACTCTTTCAACTTGGGAAACAATTGGTTCAACAGTTTGATACCGGATGAGTTGGGAATGATGACGTTGTCTTTGTATTGGGTCATCGCTTCCATCCACTTTATTTCGTCATCGTTGAGTTTCAAGCGGTTTGCTTTACTGCCGTTTTGTTGTAACCGTTTTCGGGTGGCATCGATGAATGCAGCCGCATCTTTGTCGTTTTCAGTGCCTTCCAAGAAAATGACGTTGTCTTTTCCGAAGAGTTCCGTGGTCAGCCGGGATGCTTCTGCAAACTGGTATGATTTGGGAGGGTTGATGGCGTAATAATATGGGTTTTCATATACGTTATCACCGAGAGACGAAAATGGGACTACCAGTTTGATATGATGCTGTTGACAGAATTTGCTAAGTGGGGCTATCTGTTCCGGATACAACGGGCCGATGATGAAATCAAGGTTTGTAATGGGGTGGCTGTTTACGACGGCCTTGATGTCACCTGCGCTTTTGCCGGAATCATAGGCGAAAACATCCACCGACGTACCGGATTTCTTTATCTCTTCTACAGCCATCAGCACTCCCCTGTAGAATTCTATCATTTTATCGTTGTCCGCCGAACCTCCCTTAAAAGGCAGGATGACTCCCATACGTATCAGTTTCTGAGGGGCTGATACGGCTTTCTTCCCCATCAGTTCTTCATTGGTAGGAATGATTTCTTTCGGCTTTTCCGGTTTAGGGAAGGGGATACAGACGAAGTCTCCTTTGCGGAGTTTATAACCAGGCTCATTCATTTCCGGATTTGCCGCTTTCAGTTCGGCTTCTGTCAGATTGAAATCCCGGGCGATGCTGTATAAAGTTTCCTTGCGTTTTACCTTGTGCATTTCCCGGCATCCGGATTGTGCTACCCCTTGCGGTTGGGCGGTCTCCTTCGCCGGGGTCGTGTTCATGGGTGTGGTGGAAGCCGGGATACGGATAACCATTCCCGCTTTGAAGTTTTCGGCCGTAAGTCCCGGATTGGCTTTGCAAATATCGTCGGCACTTACTTGGTAAGTTTTAGTCAGTTTGTAAAGTGTTTCTCCGGCTTGAATCGTATGGAAACGTTTTTCTTGCGTACCGTTTTGCTGTTGCGGAATCGTCAGTGTTTCTCCGGCCTTGATACCTGTAGAGGCCGTCGGGTTCAGCTTGAGGATAGATTCGGGAGACACTTGATAAGTGCGGGCTATGGAATATACCGTTTCTCCTTGTTTAATGGTATGTACGAAAGTTTCCGTCTCCTGCGCACGAGCCGTCAGTTGTAAGGAAAACAGGGCGATTACGACATATATAAATCTTTTCCAGTGTGCCATTTCTTTTTTTCTGATATTGCGGACAAAATTACATAAAAAAAGTGGTTATGTCAACGGGAAACATTATTTTTGCACAAATATTCAGGCATGAAAACTATTTTGAAGTATTTGTTTTTAGGTTTATTCTGTGCTGTTTCTTTTTCGCTTTCGGCACAAACGGCTTATCCTACGGCTAATCCGGCTGCGCGTTATACGACGGCCACGGGCGAAGAGTTGGAAGATGCGTCCGAACCCCAGTCGGCTCCATTGGCGGGGCATTTTACTTCCAATGTGGAAGATTTAGGGGATTATACGGTACGGTATGAGTGGCGTGTGTATCGCGAAGGACAAGAGAATACTCCGATTATAGACCGTTTCGATGAGAATCTGGAGTACACTTTCACCGAAAGCGGTACGTTTTACGTGCAATTTTATGCTACTTTCGTGCATGGCAACGATACTATCGTGTTTCCCGAAGAGGGGACGGCAGAACCGTTTGTGGTCTCCATCAGCGAGTCTGTTCTGGAAATGCCGAATGCCTTTTCTCCCAACGGAGACGGTTACAATGATATATATAAGGTAAAGGAAGGCTATCAGTCCATCGTCAGCTTCAAAGCTGTCATTTTCAACCGGTGGGGACAGAAATTGTACGCTTGGGATACTCTGGACGGCGGATGGGATGGGAAGTTTCATGGCAAGACCGTCAAAGACGGGGTGTATTTCGTGGTGGTCAATGCACGCGGAGCCGACGGCAAGGAATATAAGATAAGAAAAGATGTGAATGTGCTGACCGGTTATTCGGGGACGGGCACCAATGGAAATGATTAATAGAATGATGGATAACGAAACAGAAAAAATAGAAGTGTTCGGCGCGCGGGTGCACAATCTGAAGAATGTGGATGTGGAACTGCCGCGCAACAGTCTGACGGTGATTACCGGGTTGAGCGGGAGTGGGAAGTCTTCATTGGCTTTCGATACGATATTCGCCGAAGGGCAGCGTCGCTACATAGAAACATTTTCGGCATACGCGCGTAACTTTTTGGGTAACTTGGAGCGTCCGGATGTAGATAAGATTACAGGGTTGAGTCCTGTGATTTCCATCGAACAGAAGACGACCAATAAAAATCCCCGTTCTACGGTAGGGACCACTACCGAAATCTATGATTTCCTGCGTTTGCTGTATGCCCGTGCCGGAGAGGCTTATTCCTATTTGTCGGGCAAGAAGATGGTGCGTTACACCGAAGAGCAGGTGATAGATTTGATTATCAGGGATTACGAGGGGCGGCGCATCTATCTGCTGGCTCCCGTGGTGCGTAACCGTAAGGGACATTACAAGGAACTGTTCGAGACGATACGCCGCAAGGGGTATTTATATGTGTGCGTGGACGGCGAGATTCGCGAGATAGCCCATGGGATGAAACTCGACCGTTATAAGAACCACAGCATAGAAATCGTTGTGGATAAGCTTTGCGTACAGCAGAAGGATGACAAACGGTTGCACGCCAGTGTGGCCACGGCCATGCAACAGGGGGAAGGTCAACTTATGGTTTACGATGCCGAAACAGAGATCGTACGTCATTACAGTAAACGTTTGATGTGCCCCGAAACCGGTTTGTCCTACCGTGACCCGGCTCCTCATAACTTTTCTTTCAACTCTCCGCAGGGGGCTTGTCCGCGGTGCAAAGGATTGGGATATGTCAGCCTGATAGACATGGATAAAGTGATTCCGGACCGTAACCTTTCGGTGTACGAGGGGGCTATCCTACCTTTGGGGAAGTATAAAAACAGCATGATATTCTGGCAGATAGATGCTTTGTTGGAAAAATACGACGCTGATGTGAAGACACCGGTCAAGGATTTGCCGGAGGAAGCGTTGAACGAAATATTGAACGGCAGCATGGACCGCGTACGCATCAAGTCTCAGTTGGTGCACACCTCATCGGATTATTATGTGACCTACGAGGGATTGGTGAAATACATCCAGATGATGCAAGAGAACGAAACTTCGGCTTCGGCACAGAAATGGGCGGAACAGTTCTCCAAGACGGTGACTTGTCCGGAATGTGGAGGACGCCGTTTGAATAAGGAAGCTTTGCATTTCCGTATGGCAGACAAGAACATTGCGGAGTTGTCGGCGATGGATATCGGTGAATTGTATGATTGGATGTTGCACGTGGAGGAACGGCTGACCGACCGGCAGAGAAAGATAGCCCCGGAAATTTTGAAAGAAATCCGTTCGCGCCTGAAGTTCCTTATGGATGTGGGCTTGGATTATCTGTCCTTGAACCGTTCGTCGGTGTCATTATCGGGCGGCGAGAGCCAGCGTATCCGTTTGGCCACGCAGATTGGTTCTCAACTGGTCAATGTCTTGTATATTTTGGACGAACCCAGTATCGGTCTGCACCAACGGGACAACCGTCGGTTGATAAGCTCCCTGAAGGCTTTGCGTGACACGGGAAACACAGTGGTTGTGGTGGAACATGACGAAGAAATGATGGAGAGTGCCGACTATATCATTGATATGGGGCCGAAAGCCGGCAGGCTGGGAGGCGAGGTGGTCTTCCAGGGCACGCCGGAAGAGATGTTGAAGCAAGATACGTTGACTTCACGTTATCTGAACCGTACTTGTTCCATTCAAATCCCCGGGCAGCGCAGGAAGGGCAACGGACACTCTTTGTGGTTGAGGGGCGCACGGGGAAACAATCTGAAGGGTGTGGATGTAGAATTCCCTTTGGGGCAGTTGATTTGCATTACGGGGGTGTCCGGAAGCGGGAAGTCCACGTTGATTAACGATACTTTGCAGCCCATCCTTTCGCAACATTTCTACCGTTCCTTGCGCGATCCTTTGCCTTACGACAAGGTTGAAGGTTTGGAATTCGTGGACAAGGTGGTCAGTGTGGACCAGTCGCCCATCGGTCGTTTGCCGCGTTCCAATCCGGCTACCTATACCGGTGTGTTCAACGATATCCGTGCGCTTTTCGTCAGTCTTCCCGAAGCGAAGATACGAGGTTATAAGCCGGGACGTTTCTCTTTTAACGTGAAGGGCGGACGTTGCGAGGCATGCGGTGGAAACGGATATAAGACCATCGAGATGAATTTCCTTCCGGATGTGTATGTCCCGTGCGAGGTATGCCACGGAAAGCGTTACAACCGTGAGACGCTGGAAGTTCGTTTTAAAGGCAAATCCATAGCCGACGTTTTGGATATGACGATTAACCGTGCGGTGGAGTTCTTCGAGAATCAGCCGGTGATTCTGAATAAAATCAAAGTTTTGCAGGATGTGGGCTTAGGATACATCAAACTGGGGCAGCCCTCTACCACGTTATCGGGTGGCGAAAGCCAACGCATCAAGTTGGCCACGGAACTGTCCAAGCGCGACACGGGGCAAACCATATATATATTGGACGAGCCGACCACCGGATTGCATTTTGAAGACATACGCGTGTTGCTCGGCGTATTGAACCGTCTGGTGGACAAAGGCAACACCGTGATGGTTATCGAACATAACTTGGATGTCATCAAGTCGGCGGACTTCCTCATCGATATGGGACCGGACGGCGGACGTGGCGGTGGCGAGCTTTTGTTCGAGGGTACGCCCGAGGATTTGGTGCGTTATGGGAAAGGTTATACAGCCGCATATTTAAAGGAGGTGCTTTATGGCAAAGCAAAAGATTAACAAGACCAATGTGGCACGCTTGTTGGACAAGGCCAAGGTTGCATACGAATTGATTCCATACGAGGTGGACGAATCGGATTTGAGTGCCGTGCACGTGGCTGCCCAGTTGGGCGAAGATGTGGAACGGGTGTTCAAGACCATCGTGCTGCATGGTGACAAGACCGGTTATTTTGTTTGCGTAGTACCCGGAGAACATGAGATAGACCTGAAGAAAGCGGCTCGTGTGAGCGGCAATAAGAAATGCGAATTGCTGCCGATGAAGGAACTTTTGCCTACGACCGGTTATATCCGTGGCGGATGTTCCCCGATAGGGATGAAGAAACATTTTCCCACTTACGTGCACGAGACGGCAGCACAGTACGATTATGTTTATGTCAGTGCGGGGCAGCGCGGTTTGCAGGTCAAGTTGTCACCTCGGGATTTGTTGCATGAGGCAAGGGCGGAATATGCCGATTTGATTGCGTTGTGATTTTTGGGATTTGGAGTGCTATTTGGCTAATCGTTTGGGCACATTCATAGATTCTTGTCTGGTTTGTATGCCTGATTAGTAGATGATGGCGTGCATATTTTGCTTTACGAGTCTGTCGCACGGGCATCCGTTAAAAGCCGATGGAGCTATATGTTCCAGACTGGATGGCAAAGATACATATTGCAAGTTGGAACAATCCCAAAATGCAGAACGGTCAATCTCTTTGACTCCTTCAGGAATTTCTATGAGGTTCAGGTTTTTACATTGGCTGAATGTTCCGGAAGATATTTTCTTTATGCCTTTTTCCATAAAGACCCCATTTAAGGAATTACATAGGCTGAAAGCGGATGATCCGATTTCTTTTATGGAACCGGGGATAAATACTTGGTATATTCTTTCACAACCGGCAAAAGCACTTTCCCCGATTTTTTGTATATTATCAGGAATCGCTACGAATGTAGGTAAAGGCATCCGGCAGAAAGCTCTTTCTCCGATTTCGACAACATCCTGGGGAATATTGGTTGTTATACAGCCGGTTATAATCTTATGGGTTGCTGTTTCTATGATAGCATTACAATCATTTCGCGAGTCATACACAGGATTCCTTGGATCTACGGAGATGGAAGTGCAAAACCTACATCCCCAAAATGCTCCATTATGGATTTTGGTAATGTTAGCCGGGATGGTGATACTTTTAATCATGCTATTGCCGAATGCTGAAGGGCCGATTTCTTTAATGTTTCCTACAATGCGGGATTTTCCACATCCGGAAATAATCTTGTCGGTTGCAGTTTCCACAATAGCGTTGCATCCGTCACGGGAATCATACGTTTTGTTCCGGCTGTCCACAGTTATACTGTCAAGCGAGAGACATCCATGGAACTGGTTGCCTTCTTCGATGAAAGAGACATTTTGGGGGATATGGATGCCACGTAGGCTGATACAGTCGGCAAAAGTGCCTCCACCGCTAAGCGTTTCCAAAGTCTGTGGCAATTTTATGTATTTCAAACGTGGGCAGTTTCTGAATATTCCGGATTCCATTTCTACAACTCCTTCCGGAATCGTGATACTGTCCAGTTTCAGGCATCCTTTAAAGGCTTCCGCGCAAATACGTGTCACCCCTTGTGGAATTTGGGTGGTATGGCATCCTAAAATGAGGGCTGTTTTATGTTCAATGATAGCATTACATTGATTTCGTGAATCATACTTTTCATTCTTTTCATGCACTTCGATGGTTTGTAAGTTTGGACATGAGTGGAAAGCCGCATTTCCTATATAATCTATAGTACTGGGTATATGGATGGATTGGAGTTCGGTGCAATACGAAAACGCGTTTTCTCCGATATAATCTATACCTTCGCTGATAATCAAGTGTTTTATGTCCTTACAACCAATGAATGCATTGTCTTCAATCCCCTCTACTTGATATTCGTATCCGTTGTGTATTACTGTGTTGGGAATGACGAGTGTATCATTAGCCAGTAAAGGATGGGTTTTTGTACTCCTGTCTATACTGGTAATACTTACGGTGCTGTCTCCAGTGGCGATTATGACAAATTTATTGACGGTATATAGAAATATACCGTAGCTGAAACTGTTTTTGTTATTTGCTTGTGCAAATAGGCAAGTCAATAAGCAAATAAACAAACATAAATATGATTTGATGTGCATAAGGTTTTGGAGGATAGTGAGTTTTTACTTATAGAAAACAGATTTTATTTCCGTCACAGGGCGTATATGGATTCCTTCACTGGCGGAGTATGTATATCTTTGCTCTCTTTTGGTTATAAGGTTAATAATGAAATTAGTACTTGCAAATATAAATTATTTCTTTAATGAAGGAGTAGATAAATGGATAAATAAATATGTAGTTAACTGTTTTTATGATATAGGAATAAAATCGTTTATCGGATGCGCACGGATAGGGTGCTGGCTCCGTATCCGCACCAATAGCCTTTTCCACCTTGTACATTGGATTCCAAGTCGTTAGTGTAGGGGAAGAACATATTGGAAGACAGGTTGTTCAGGTTGGAGTAACTTTTCCAGAATTCGTAAGCGGCCTGGTCCATACGGCAGAGTTTTACTTGTACCAAGTCGTCCTTTTTGAAATAGGCGGATGCGTTCCTGTCGGCTTCCGTATAGACGGAGGTCCCGCAGTACACGTCGGCCGCCACGTGCGTGGGGATGACTTCATTCGAGAATATCCCCATGAAAGATAAGAGAAAAGCTTTGTCTTTTCCGTGTCTTTTGCTGAACAGTCCATAGTAGTTCCTTTCGTCGGGATTGTCTTCAAAAAAAGCTTTTATATAGAATAAGGTGTCGCTTTCGCTGCGGACGACATGCAGGGAGTCCAGTTCGACTGGTTGGGGGATGGTCGTGACGGCTGTAGCTTTTTTCCCCCGATACTCGGCAGTCAGCGTATAAGTTTTTCCGGCCTGTCCGGTCATTTTGAATGTCGTGTATTTATAGGGCGGAAAGAAGTCATTGTCATATCCTCCGGTCAGAATCACACTGTCGGTCCCGTCAGAGATGGTTACTTTCCCCCAACGTACGATATAGTTTTCGATATTCTGCATACCGGCGTCTATGGCATGGGTTTCGCCCAATAAGACCACGGGGTAGCCACCGTCCTCAATCCATCCCTCTACGACCAATTGCGTTTGGAGTTCTGCGTCTTCTTCCTCCATGCAGGCCGTAAATGTGGCACATGCCAGAAGTATCAGTCCGAGTGTGTATATGCAATATGATTTCATGGCTCAGAATTTTAAAGTATAACCGATGGAAGGCAGCATGCGGCAAAGGGAATACACATGTTTGTAGCCGAAGTTCTCTTCCTGAAAGCCCAAATAACTGAAAAGGACATTACGCCGGGCATATAAATTATAAATGGAGAGATTCAGGCTTTGCTCTCTGTGCCCACGGGGAGTGAAACGGTAGGTCAGGGCGATGTCCATGCGGTGGGTGGCAGGAAGGTTGGAGCCATTGTACTTTCCGTATTCGCTCACCAAATTGTTATTGATGACGTACACGCTTTTGGCTTTGGTGTAGGGCGTGCCACTGGCGTATACGAAATCTCCTCCCAAGCTCCAATGCCGGTTGAACCGGTAGTTGGCTACTACGGACAAGTCGTGGCGTCGGTCGAAAGTCGAATTGAACCATTCTGTCGGACTAAGTTCGGGGAAACGGCGTCGGCTGCTTCCTATGGCATAACTGACCCAACCGGAGAGTTTGCCTCTGTTCTTTTTCAGCATGAGATTCAGACCGTAGTTATAGCCTTTCCCATGTATCATATTGTTTTCTATGTGGTAGACCTGCGTGAAGAAATCCAATATGGAACCTGAATATTCGTGCTGATGGCTCAGCTTCTTATAGTAAACTTCCGCACTGATTTCCATCATTCTTTTTTGCGACCGGAAATGATAACCCAAGGCGATGGAATGAGCCTGTTGGGGGCGTACGGAAGGAGACGAAGAGGTCCAATAGTCTACGGGCAACCCACCGTTGGAGACGGACATCTGATGAAGGTATTGGTGGTACAGACCGTAATGTACGGACAAAGTATGGGAGGACGAGGGATGGTAGTGCAGGGTGATGCGCGGGTCTGGCGAAATGAAACTGCGGCCATGGCTGTGGTAGGATGACAATCTCAATCCTCCGAGTACCGACCAGGAGGGGGGGATAGAAATGTCGGCCTGAAGGTAGGCATTGGCTTCGTGGGCGTCTTCACGGAATTTGGGTGTTTCGTTTTCGATGAACGAACCGGAGACTTCGAACTGCATGGGACGGAAATGGTAATAGTTGTATTCCACACCGCCGTTCCATTGCAGATTGCTCCGTGTCCATTCCAAACGGGCGGCGTAACCGGCTTGCGTGATTCCGGAGGACAGGTTGAGGGATACGGAACTGATACCCATATCTAATGTGTTGCGGTAGCGGCTGAAAGTGGCGTTTTGTTGGAGGATAAACCGGGAAGAATGGTGTTGCCAGTGCAATGCGGCAGCCGTGTTTTGCCAATTCAGCTTGTTTTCGTCTGCAAAGTCTTCCTGCAACAGATTCATACGGTCTTGTCCGTGATACAGGTTAAGACGGATTTTGTCGTGCGCTCCGGCTTGTTGTACAAAAGTCAGGTTATAGTCTTGCAGGCCATAGCAGAGTTGCATCTCGTCTATCTCCAACAGGTTGCCGTAGAGCAGGTTCAGATAGCTTCCCCGTCCGGATAAGTAGAGTGTGGAATGCTCGCCGGTCGGGAGCGTCAACGTACCTTCGCTTTCCATAAAACTGACAGTGGCATCAAGATGGACTTTACGGGCTATGGAATCGGTAGGGTAGAAAGAAACTTCTCCGCCCAAACGGTTGGAGAAAGCGGCATCGTGACGGTTTTTGACCAATGCCATGCCGCGGAAGTGGGAGGCGTTGAATACGGAAAACAGGCCTAACAGGTGGGAAGCGTTGAATATCGGTGCCCCGTCCATGTTCAATACGCTTTGGGAAGCTGCACATCCCTGTATGTGGATGCCGGAAGTATAGTCGTTATTGGTGGCTACTCCCGGAAGAAGTTGCAGGCTGCGTAAGGGGTCTGCACTGCCCAATACATGAGGCATGTCTGCCAGCGACTCCATATTCCAGTACAAACGTCCGTTCCGGTCGTCCGATAAAGTGCGTGGACTGTAAGCCTTCACTTCCACTTCTTCCATTCGTTCGCTTTGCAGGCTGTCTGCGAGCGAGGCACGTAGATTTTGGTGGAACCCAACGAGCAGGAACAAAGTGCTAATGGTTTTGTACATGCGAGTATGCCGGACACACGTGAAAGCAGGCCGACAACGGATTCCGACGAAGTGGAAACGCGAGTCAGCCTGCCATGGTTAAATTAAAAAAGTATGTTATAAATTCTCGAAGCGCCCGAACAATTCTTCATACGCAGCAATCAAGGATTGGAAACGTGCAACCGTGAAATACTCTCCAAACGTGTAGGTCGTGCCATTTTCGAAGTTCAATACCGGTTCGGCCGACCATTCACCTGAATAATAATAGCTTCCGGGATATGAATAATCGTAATGGACGGCTTGCCATGTCAGAGGTACGGAATAGGTGCTGTTCTTGAAGAACATCGCAGCCTGTACGTATTGGTTGGCGGCATCGACAGCCCTTTGTGTTTCCAATCGGGCAGCCTCTTTTACGCTTTCCAAAGAACCTTCCGTATTTCCTTGGTAGTAATAATAGTACCCGTCATAGTCGAAGGCATCTACCAGCCCGTTGTTGTTGTCGGCTGTGATGTTCAGGCTTATGTCGTCCATGATGTTGCAACCCAAGATTCCGTTTTTCAAGTTGGCGTTTCCGTCGAAATATCCGGATTCGATCAAATCTATGTCAGCCAAATTATGCCCGTTCACGCTGCATGACATGGTAATCAGTCGTTCGTTTCCGCTGTAAAGTTCCGATTTCACGGCAGCCTCGCTGTTATTGTCAAACAAAGAATGGGTGACTTTATAACCGGCATCGGCAGCCTCGAACGTTGCATTTGCGGAATATTGCTTGCCGACATAGTCGCAGGCTTCCGTGTTGACGGTAAGCTGGGCCATGAGTTTGCCGTCGAGTTTTACGGTGCCTGTAAGGGTGGCCGGAATCTTGATGGTTTCGGAATAGGCATTCCCGGTTGCATCTTTACGGACGAATTCAAATTCTTGGCCGCTGCCTTTCACTTCGGCTACACAGTTTTTTCCTTCGTATCTGAACGTATAGATGGCGGAATTCCTCATCGATGCATCGGCAATTTGATCCCACTCTTCCGTAGTTTCGTTCCATTTCCATTCTCCGTGGAGCTGGCTGATTTCGTACACATCGCCGATAGCTCGCTTGGAGGCCAGTGCGGCAATGTCTCCTTGTGCGCTAAGGCGCATGGTGCGCATGAGGCTTCTCCAACCGTAATCCGGACGGTTCGGGTTGTCGGGGAGCATGACTTCGTCATCCTCGTTGAAGAACGTGTTTTCGCAATATTCCAACAGCGAGATGGTCGGTTTGAGGCGTTCCACGTCTATCTTTGCGGCCAATGCCTTGCCCACACGGTCTATCTCCTCTTGTGCCTGCTCTACGGTCGTGACGGGGACGTTACCGTTTCCATTTCCACCGCCCGGACCTTCATTTCCGTTGTTGTCATCGTCGCTGCACGCCGTTGTCATACACAATGCCGCACCTAAAAATAAAGAATAGAATAGTCTTTTTCTCATTGCTTAGTTGGTTTAAGTGGGAAGTTAACGGTATTTTTCTTGCATGCATATGGGAATGCTTCCCTTCATTTCCTTGAGCATGAATGTACTATTTCGTCTGCAAATATAGTAATTTTAATATAAGAAGAAATATATTCACTCTATTTTATATTATATTAATATATGAGTGTTACTCTGAATTTCAGTATTTGGATTTCTTTTCTTTTACAACACGGTAGAGGGGTAAGGACATCGGTACACGGTTCTGCGCCAAACGATTTTTTAGTCTCAGCCGATTGATTTTTCAATCACAGCCAATCTTTTTTTCGTTCTGCGGAGATTAATTTGTGTTTTGTTAGTATTTGAAATACAGCTTTTTATGATGCTGATTTTGTGGGACGGCTAAGACCTTTACGTTGTATTCCCAAGAGGAATAAAACCGGACAGACAGAAAAAGGAAAAACAAAAGCCGGTATTTTTCGGCGTACCTCCAAATACCGGCTTTTCCCGCTGTGGGAAGATTTATTTCTTGAGGTTGGCTTTTTCCAATCCGTAACCGTATTGCTTATCGGCGGACTTGAGCAGGAAGGCCACCAACAGGGAGAGAATGGCTATACCGGTGAAAATGCACATGGGGAGGGTATAGTCGTAAAGATTGGTTGTTTTACCGTTTACCACTTCCTGGCCCGTGATGCAATAGTTTTCGAGTACGCTGCCAATGAGAGCCGGGATACCCCATAATCCGATGTTCTGGATGAAAAATATCAGGGCGTATGCCGTACCCAGTTGTTTGACCGGGAATATTTTGGCCACGGAAGGCCACATGGCGGACGGGACGAGAGAGAAGGCGATGCCCAGAATAATCATCAGGATGATGGCTACCCAAGAGGCGTGGATGAAAGGAATGGCATAGATGGCATGCACGCAGATGAGCATGAAAGCTCCCAACATCATAATGGAAGCAGCCTTTCCTCTCCGGTCTATCATTCCGCCGAACACAGGAGTCAGGAACAGCGCGCCCAAAGCAGGAAGACCCGCAAAGGTACCGGCGATATCTTCGGATACGTTGTATTTCGTCACCATCAATTCGGTAGCGAATTTCTGGAAGGGGAATACACAAGAATAGAACAGGACACACAGGAGAGCAATGAGCCAGAATCCCGGATTGCTGACTACGGCCACCACATCCTTGAAGGAGAATTTTTCATCATCGCCGCAGGAGGTGTCGATCGTGACCTGGCGGTCGAGCTTGCGGTCCATGAAAGTGAAGCACAGGAAAGAAACCAGTCCGCCGACGAGCAGGATGGCACCGATGAGCAACGGAGTGTCGAGATGCCAGTTCTTGGCTACGGGGATGGCTACTGCGTATGCCACTTGCGAGCCGACGCGGGCCAAGGCGACCTGTACGCCCATGGCCAAGGCCATTTCCTTGCCGTGAAACCATTTGGCGATGATTTTTGTCACCGTTATGCCGGCCACTTCGGCACCGACACCGAATACGGAATATCCGGCCGAGGCCATGAAGACATCCAGTTTGTAACCGAACAGCATCTCTTCTGTTCCGCCGAAACGGGTGATGGCAGCGTATTCGCATATCGTGCCGCCTACCATCAGGATGGCGGACAGCATACCTGTGAAGCGGATACCGAATTTATCCAAAATCAGTCCGCCCCAGATGAGCATGAGCAGGAAGACATTCAGGAAACTGTAGGCTCCCGTGAAGAAGCCGAACTCACCGCTTGTCCAGTGCAGTTCGCCTTCGAGCATGCTTTTGAGCGGAGCCATGATGTCGTTTACGTAGTAAGCGGCCATCATGGTGAAAGCCACAACGAAGAGGGCAGACCAACGTGCCCACGTCTTGTCATTTAATTTTTGATTCGAAGTTTGGTTCATGACGTTTATCGTTTAATTTATTTTTTCAACCAACGGTCCAGCCAGCGGAAGAAAGTGCGCTGCCACAATATGCCGTTTTGGGGTTTCAATACCCAGTGGTTCTCGTCGGGATACAACAGGAGTTCGGCGGGGATACCGCGCATGACGGCGGCACTGAAAGCCGACTGTCCCTGTGAGCTGAGGATGCGGTAATCTTTCTCGCCGTGGATGCAAAGGATGGGCGTGTCCCAACGGTCTACGTAGAGGTGGGGACTGGTGGTGAAGGGATTCACCTTTTGCTGGTCGTTCACCTTTTCCGCATTGTCCGGGTCGGCACTGATGCCCTTACGCCAAGGCCCTGCGCCGAGGTCCCAGTTGGGAAACCACATTTCTTCCGTTTCGTAATATTGCTGTTGCGTGTTGAAGATTCCGTCGTGCGAGATGAAGCATTTGAAGCGTTTGTCGTGGTGTCCGGCCAGATAGTACACACTGTAGCCTCCAAAGCTGGCTCCCACGCATCCCAAGCGGTCTTTGTCCGCATACGGTTCTTTGCAAATGTCGTCGATGGCACTCAGGTAGTCTTGCATGCACTGGCCGCTGTAGTCGCCGCTGATTTCTTCCAGCCACTCCATGCCGAAGCCCGGCAGGCCGCGGCGATTGGGAGCGATGACGATATAGTCGTTGGCAGCCATGATTTGCAGGTTCCAACGGTAGCTCCAGAATTGACTGACGGGGCTTTGCGGGCCTCCTTCGCAGAACAGGAGTACCGGATATTTTTTGGACGGGTCGAAATGAGGCGGGTAAACCACCCAACAGAGTTCCTTCTTGTCGTCAGTGGTAGCGACCCAACGTTCTTTGACTTCACCCATCTTCAGGCGTTCCTGAAAATATTGGTTTTCCCGGGTGAGCTGCCTGACTTCCGCATTTTTCTTCTTTTTAAAGGAAAGGCTGTAGATGTCATCCGGCGCACTGATGCTGTGGCGGGTGACGATGAGGTTTTTACCGCATAAGGCCAGTCCGGCACCATAGTCGAAATCCCCCGTGGTCAGCGGTCTCACTTCGCCTTTGAGGTTGGTGGAGTGTATCATGCTACGTGCCTGCCATACGCCGGTGAAATAGAACGAGCGGCTGTCGGCGGCCCAACAGAATCCGTCTACTCCGGATTGGAAAGCTTCCGTAACGTAAGTTTTTGCACCCGTCTTCAGGTCCAGGACGCACAGTCGGGTACGGTCGCTTTCGTAACCGTTGCGCGCCATGCTGAGCCACGCCACATATTTCCCGTCGGGAGAATAAGCCGGGTTCGTGTCGTAGCCCACGTTACAATCCCGGTCCAGATGGTTTATGGTTTGGTGTTCCATAGAACGCGACGGGTCTATTTCAGGCTCTTTGTAGTCGGCCGGTTTGCATAGGTTCTCGGTTTGTCCGGTCGCCGTATCGTAGCGGTAGATGTCGCTGTCCGTACTGATAGCGTAGTCCCGGCCTGTCTTTTTGCGACTGGTGTACACGATATAACGGCTGTCGGGACTCCAATTGAACTGTTCGCTGCCTCCGAACGGCAACATCGGGCATTCAAACGGTTCGCCGTTCAGAAGGTCTATGCCGTCACCCGTCCGTCCGTCTTGGACATCCGCCACGAAGATGTGGGGGATGGTGGTCACGTAATGGTCCCAATGTTTGTAGTTGAGGTCGGTGATGACCATACCGCTGGATAATGGCAGGTCATCGTATTTTTTCTCGATAGAAGTATAAGTGTCTACGGAATGGACGATGATGACTTTTTTCCCGTCGGGGGAAAACTTGTATCCTTCCACGTCCTTATGGCAGAAACTGACTTGACGGCGTGACGTGCCGTCCAAGGCCATTTCCCATATCTGGCTGCTTCCGCTTTTGCCGCTCAGGAAGGTGATTTTTTGTCCGTCCGGAGTGAAAGCCGGTTCGCTTTCGTTGTCGGCCGTGGTGGTAAGCAGGGTAGGGTTCGCGCCGTCGGCATCCATCAGGTAAAGGACGGTATGGCTCTTGTTCTGCTGTACGCTGTAATAGCTGACGGTGTACACAATCTTTTGGGCGTCCGGAGAGACGGCGAAAGTCCCGATCCGTCCCATGGCCCATAATGCCTCGGGAGTGAGGCGGTCTCCGGTAAGTGTAATCTGGTTTTTTCCGATGATTTGTCCGTCGTTGGCTCCGGATACCGGACTGGCGGAAGCCAAGGTAAGGGCTGCGGTCATAACATGAATGAGATTCATAATAGATGTGAGCTAAAAAAAATGAATCATTCCGGACGGTTGCGGATAGCCCGGAATGATTCTTAAGGATGTATTATTATTTTTTGTTTTGAGCTTGTTTCTTTTTCTGTTCTTCCAAGATGGCTTGCTGCTGTTTTTGCAGTGCTTCCAACCGTGCGGCCATTCCCGACATCTTTTTGTTAGGGTTGGCTTTATTGGCTTGGTAGTTGGCTTCGAGCTTAGCCAAAAGCTTCTTGTCATCGGTGGTCTTGCGTAGGAACCACATGATAAGGATGCTGGTCAGACCGGAAAGGAAATAGTAATAGTTCAATCCGGACGAGTAGTTGTTGAACATGAAGAAGAAGGCTACAGGCATGATATACATCATATACTGCATGAACTTCATTTGCTGTGCTTGTTCGCCGGTCATGCTATTCTGCTGCTGGCGCATGCTGATCCAAGTGTTGACGATATTGGTCAGGCAGAACAACAAGCAGAAAATGCTGAGGTGGTCTCCGATAAGCCAGATGGACTTGTCCCATCGTATTACGTCATCGTATGCCGAAAGGTCGGAAGCCCAAAGGAAACTTTCTCCGCGCAATTCGATGGCGTTCGGAACGAAGTTGAACAAAGCGATCCAGATAGGCATCTGTAACAGCATCGGCAAGCATCCGCCCATCGGGCTGACCCCGTACTGGCTGTAAAGCTGCATGGTTTCCTGCTGCTTCTTCATGGCGTCTTCCGGTTTCGGATATTTGGCGTTAAGCTCGTCAATCTTCGGTTTCAGCACACGCATCTTGGCAGAAGACAAGTAAGACTTGCGTGTGGTGGGGTAGACCAGTACTTTCACCAATATCGTGAGCAACAACAGGACAATACCCATTGACAGTCCCAGACTGCTCAACCAATCGAAAATGTAGATGATGAAGAAACGGTTGATCCACTTGAAGAGCGGCCAGCCCAGATAAACAAGGTCTTCCAATTCCAAGTCTTTGTCACTGGCACTGAGTTTGTTCGTGTGTTGCAACAGATGGTAATTGTTCGGAGCGAACAGCATCTGCATTTGAGTAGGGGTCTTTCCGCTGGGATCAAAGAACGTTTTCATGTCGGCCTCGTAATCTTTCAGGTAACCGCTGGCTTTTTGCTGCGGCGTGCTGCTGAGGTGGGCTTCCGTGAAATCCTGATGTGCTATCAATACACAACTGAAAAACTGGTTCTTGAAAGCGACCCAGTCCAAGGGTTCTGCGATCTTTTCGGATTCGGCACTGGTTTCGCTCAGATAATCCGTTCCCTCATTCTTTATTTTATACGTCAGAGAAGAATAACGGCTTTCGAAATCGAAGCCTTTTTCTTGTTGGCGTGCCATTTCATTCCATGCGATGTCCAGAGTTTTCATAGACGGTGCGAAGATATTGCCCAAACCGTTGGCCTGGATGGTAAAGTCGATCATGTAGGAATGGGGCAACAACTTGTAATCGAAATCCAGTGTACCTCCTGTGGAAGCCTGGAGACGCATGGTGAGGGTCGTGTCACTGACGTTGATTGGGGTGAAAAAGAGGTCGCCGGAGTTGATGTTCTCCGTTTTCCCGCCCAACATGAATTGCATGCGTGCGTCTTTTTCGTCGAACAGCGTTACCGGGCCGCCCTGTTGGTTCTTATATTCTTTGAGTTCAACCTTTTGGACGGTTCCTCCACGTGTGTTGAACGTTAATTTAATCAGCTCGTTTTCCAATACGACGTTTTGTGCTTCTCCTCTCCTGTGGGCGTAAAACAATGACGTCGTGTCTAAAGCTACTTGTGCCTGATGCGCTATTTCAGCCTCTTCCTTGGCTTCTTGTGCCATCTGTGCCTTTTGTTGAGCCACGGTAGCGATAGAGTCCTGTCGGCGTTGGGCTTCCATTTCCGCTTCGCTCGGGCGACTGAAATAACTGAATCCGATAAGTACTGCCGCAATGAGGATAAATCCTGTAAGCGTGTTTTTGTCCATATTCTTATTTATTTGTCTTTAGATTGCTTTTTGGTGCTCAATGAATTCTCAATGGCTGCCTTTACGAATGAAAGGAACAATGGATGCGGTTTGAGTACCGTACTGCTGTATTCCGGATGGAATTGTGTACCGATGTACCATTTCAATGTCGGGATTTCCACGATCTCCACCAAGTTGCTGTCGGGGTTGGTGCCGACGCATTGCATGCCGGCCTTTTCATACTCCTTAATATATTGGTTGTTGAACTCGTAGCGGTGACGGTGGCGTTCGGAAATCTGCTTTTGTCCGTATGCTTCAAAAGTCTTACTGCCTTCACGTACATCACAATCGTAGGCTCCCAGACGCATTGTACCTCCCATTTGGGTGATATTTTTCTGTTCTTCCATGATGTCGATGACATTGTGCGGAGTCTTTTCATCCATTTCACGGCTGTTGGCATCTACGTATCCTAATACGTTACGTGCAAATTCAATAACCATCATTTGCATACCGAGACAAATACCGAACGTCGGAATGTCGTGGGTGCGGGTGTATTCGGCTGCAATGATTTTACCTTCGGTGCCCCGTTGTCCGAACCCCGGACAGATAACCACTCCCGCCATACCTTTCAGTTGCTCTTCCACATTTTCACGGGTCAGTTTTTCGCTATTGACGAAATGTGTCTTGACTTTATAGTCATTGTAGGTTCCGGCATGTGCGAGTGACTCTAAAATACTCTTATATGCGTCTTGCAAATCATATTTGCCAACCAGGGCGATGTGGACGATTTCCGTAGCTTTGTTGCGACGGTCGAGGAAGGAGCGCCATGGACCGAGTTGGGGCGTTTCACCCACCGGCATATTCATCTTGCGTAAAATAATGGCATCGAGCTTCTGGGCTTGCATGCTCAGAGGTACTTCGTAGATGGACGGCATGTCCAGGCTTTGAATGACGGCTTCTTCGTCCACATTACAGAAATGAGCCACTTTCTTCCGGATGTCCGCATTCAGTTCATGTTCCGTACGAAGTACCAAAATATCCGGTTGTATACCCAAACTCTGCAATTGCTTGACCGATGTTTGGGTCGGCTTGGTCTTCAACTCTTTTGCAGCCGCCAGATAAGGAACGTAGGTCAGATGCAGGTTGATGGCATCCTTGCCCAATTCCCAACGTAATTGGCGGATGGCCTCCAGGAAGGGCAGGGATTCGATGTCACCTACCGTTCCCCCGATTTCGGTAATTACGAAATCAAACTTGTATTTTTTACCCATCAATTTGATGTTCCGTTTGATTTCGTCCGTGATATGAGGTACGACCTGAATGGTTTTACCCAAATAGTCCCCTCTGCGTTCTTTTTCGATAACGCTTTGGTATATCCGGCCGGTAGTTATATTATTGGCACGGGTAGTCTGGATTCCGGTGAAACGTTCGTAATGTCCTAAATCCAAATCCGTTTCCTGACCGTCTACGGTAACATAGCATTCACCGTGTTCGTACGGATTGAGCGTACCCGGGTCGATGTTGATATAGGGGTCGAATTTTTGAATGGTAATGTTGTATCCACGAGCTTGCAACAATTTACCCACAGATGAGGATATAATGCCTTTGCCTAATGATGAGGCTACTCCGCCAGTAACGAAGATATACTTTGTTTCTCCCACAATGTTATAATTTTTGGATTAGAATTCAATTATAATACAACTATTAAGTTGCAAAATTACAAAAAACTTTGAGTTCCGTGGGACTTTTCCTTTAAAAAAGATATATCTTTGTGCCGACAAAAGAAAACGTGGATGCGAATAAGGTTCTTTTTTATCATTATATTGTCATACTTGTTCAGTACTGATATCGGGGCTCGAAACAGGCGTACGTGTATCGTGGATACATTGTCGATGAACGCTGTAGTGCAAAGATATACAGCTCTGTTGAATGCACTTGTCTGGGAAACAAGCAATTTACAGACGGATTCAACCGTGAGATTCACTCCGTATTATTTCCGGTTGTTTGCTCCGGGGACGCTTTATGATGCCCCCATGAAGCAGGAGTTTGGTGTAAAGTGGAATTTCACACTTCCGGGACGTGAAAAGAATGTCCCTTCTTTGTTGGATTATAGAGATAAAGACCGATTGGTGTTGGAAGAGGAGAATAGGATGCTGATGCAGGCTTATGTCCGTACTCCATGGTTGATTCAGACTACGGAAGACGACTTGGAAAAAGCCGGAGGGTTGCAGAAAGAAGTCTTACCGGAATTGCCTGCTGTGACCCATTTGGTGGAAAATGAGATCAATGTTGATTTGACACAGGATGTAGATACCATACGTTTAAAAGTGCGGCGTCCTAATTTTTGGAAATTCAAAGGAGATTATTCGTTTCAGTTTACCCAAAATTATTATTCCGAGAATTGGTATCAGGGCGGTGATAACAATTATACGATGTTGGCTTTGGCAACCATGGAGGCAAACTTCAATAACAAACAGAAAATACAATGGGACAATAAGCTTGAAATGCGTTTGGGATTTCAGACTTCGAAAACGGACGAGAAGCATAAACTCAAGACTAATGACGACTTGTTGCGTTTGACCACTAAAATAGGTTACAAGGCTACCAAACATTGGTTTTATACCTTGCAGGTTCAGGCATATACTCAGTTTTATCCGAGTTTCAAGGCGAATAGCGACGAGGTTTCTTCCGATTTCCTTTCTCCGTTCAATTTGGTCGTTTCTTTAGGTATGGATTATAAATTGGAATTGAAGCGTTTTAAAGGTTCTGCCAACTTGTCTCCCGTAGCCTATAACTTCCGTTCGGTAGAGCGCAGGTCGTTATTCGGTAATTTTGGATTGGAGTCCGGACGAAGTATGTACAATAATTTCGGTCCGAATATTACTGTGAATTATAGTTGGGAGATATGGAAAAACATCAAGTGGGATGCCCGTATATATTGGTTCAGCAATTTGGAAACGACCGATATCGAATGGGAAAACACATTTACTTTCACGATAAACAGATTCTTGAATTCCAAACTGTTTCTCTATCCTCGTATAGATGACAGTTCGGAGAATTATCGGAATGAGGATAAAAAGTTTTCTTATCTCATGTTCAAAGAATGGTTCAGCTTGGGTATCAATTACTCGTTTTAATAGAGGCTTTGCTTATAACGACTTATTAATGCTTTCAATATAGTTCAAGAGTTCCGTACGTCCCGTTTTGTTTTCGGATGAGGTGATGAAGTAAGGAGGCAGTTCTTCCCATTGTTCTTTTAGGGCTTTAAGATAAGCGTCAATATTAGCCTTGAGTTTGGTCGGCTTGGACTTATCGGCTTTCGTAAAAACAATACTGAACGGGATTCCGTTTTCTCCGAGCCATTCGATGAATTCCATGTCTATTTTTTGAGGCTCGTGTCGCGAATCGACGAGTACGAACAAGTTGGTCATCTGTTCTCTGTGCAGTATATAAGAAGAGATGATTTGCTGCAACTTTTCTTGTTCTTTTTTGCTTATTTTGGCGTAACCGTATCCCGGGAGGTCCACCAGATACCACTCATTGTTGATTAAAAAATGATTGATAAGCAATGTCTTCCCCGGTGTAGCGGAGGTCTTTGCCAATTTTTTATTATTGGTCAGCATGTTAATCAAACTGGATTTGCCTACATTGGAACGGCCTATAAAAGCGTATTCGGGAGCATGGGTAGAAGGACATTTCCCGACCGAAGAGTTGCTGATGACGAATTCTGCTGATTTGATTTCCATGTCAGTTTGTATTTTTTTGTTGGCAAATATACGCTTTTTATTTGGCTTTTGGTTATCTTTGCACAAATTTATGTATTTTGATTGTAGATGAATCAACAATATCCTTCAGTATTATTAGAAAAGGCCGTAAATGAATTTGCGAAGTTGCCGGGGATAGGTTCGAAGACCGCCATGCGGTTAGTTCTACACCTGTTGAGGCAGGATGTACAGGCGGTTGAGAGTTTCGGCCAGTCGTTGATTACGTTGAAGCATGATGTGAAATATTGTTCTGTATGTCATAATATCTCGGATACGGACGTTTGTGAAATCTGTTCGGATATGCAACGTGACCATTCCACGATATGCGTGGTGGAAAATATTCAGGATGTGATGGCTATAGAGAATACACATCAGTACAAGGGTGTTTATCATGTACTTGGTGGAGTGATATCTCCGATGGACGGGGTGGGACCTTCCGACCTTCAGATACAAACTCTTGTAGAACGCGTGGAAGACGGAGGCGTGAGAGAGGTGATATTGGCTCTTAGTCCGACAATGGAGGGAGATACGACCAATTTTTATATTTACAGAAAGTTGGAAAATACAGCCGCACGTATCAGTGTGATTGCACGTGGGGTTGCGCAAAATGATGAACTGCAATATACGGATGAAGTAACGTTGGGACGTTCTATTGTGAACCGTGTAGTCTTTACGGGACAAATGTAGGAGAACAGAGAGATGGAGAATGTTATAAAGAAACTCCGGTTGGAGTTTTGTCTTATTTTTATATGGGCGGCCGTACTTATATGGCTGTTTGAGTGGGACGTTTGGACTGCCGGATGGGCTGTAGGGAATGAACTGGCAGATTACTATATCAATCTGACGGGAATCATCATGGTTATCGTATGGGTACCTATGGCTCTGAAAATGATGTCGTTTAGAGTGGTGAAATCTTCTTATTCCGTAGACTTTCCGCAACGGTCCGGTTTGAAATATAAAAGATGGAGTGAGGTACGTATGGCGATGTTGGCTGTTACGGGGTGGACGAATATCGTATTTTATTATCTGACATTGGACTCGACCGGTTCTATTTGTGCGCTTATTACAGCTTTGGCTTTATGTTTTTGCTGGCCTTCCCGTGAAAAGTTTGAGAATGAAACGGGGCTGGAATTGAATCATGACGGTGTAAAGACAGAAAACCAGAGAAAGGCATGAAACTTTCAATCGTAATCGTCAGTTACAATGTGAAGTATTACTTGGAGCAGTGCTTGTGCTCTGTGATACGGGCGTGCTATGGACTGGATGCTGAAATCTGGGTGGTGGATAATGCTTCCTCCGACGGATCGGTGGAATATATACGCTCTCGTTTTCCTGATGTCCATTTTATAGAAAATCAGGAAAATGTAGGCTTTTCCCGTGCGAATAACATGGCGATAAGGCAAGCGACAGGTGAATATATTTTGCTACTTAATCCGGATACGGTGGTGGGAGAAAATACATTGTCCGGATGTTTGCATTTTATGGATACTCATCCGGAGGCCGGTGCTACGGGGGTTGCTATGTTGAAGGACGACGGTGGTTTTGCTTGGGAATCTCGTCGGGGGTTGCCTACTCCTTTTACGTCTTTTTGCAAAATGACCGGTTTGTGTGCATTGTTTCCTCATTCGCGGCGTTTGGGACGTTATTACATGAGATATTTGGATAAGAACAAGACCAATCAGATCGATGTCATATCGGGGGCTTTTTGTATGGTGCGCCGCTCTGCACTTGATAAAACCGGACTTTTGGATGAGGATTTTTTCATGTATGGAGAAGATATCGACCTCTCTTATCGTTTATTACAATGTGGCTATAAGAATTATTATCAGCCGTTAAGGATTCTGCACTATAAGGGAGAAAGTACGCATAAAAGCTCTTTCCGTTACGTGCATGTTTTTTATAAGGCCATGCTTATCTTTTTTGACAAACATTACCGTCGTTCGAATCGTTGGTTGGCACCTTTTATCCAAATGGCTGTTATTGTCCGGGGAGTCTTGGATTTGTGTATGCACCAGAAAGAACGTTTGTTCGGATGGATAGGAAGAGGACGAGACCGCGAGGCTGACAAATCATATTTGTTTTTGGGACGTCCGGAAGCTGTAGAGTCGCTATGCAGATTGGGGCTTGAAAATAACTTGAAGATAGATTTTGTGGTAGCGGATGAGTCGAATAAGCCGGACGGCCATCTTGATCCGTCTCTTTCGGTGAAGACCTATGATTATGTCATATATGATACCGGGGCATATAGTTATGAGAAAATGCTGTACTTGTTGTCTCTCGGGGCGGAACATACCCGGATACGGATAGCGACTTACTCTATGGAGACATCTAAGTTGATAACGATGAATAACGTATATTGAAAAACGAAATACGATGATGTTTGCAGCAGATAATATACGGTTGCGTGCACTTGAACCGGAAGATTTGGAGTGGTTATACAGTGTTGAAAATGATGAAGAGTTGTGGCAATGGGGAAGTTCGAATGTTCCTTATTCCCGTTATTCCTTAAAAACGTATATAGCAGAGTCACGCCACGACATTTATGCCGATGGACAGTTGCGTTTGGTTATAGAGACGGAGGATGAGCATTTGGTTTTAGGCTGTGTGGATTTGATGGATTTTTCTCCTCGGCATTTACGTGCGGAGATAGGAATCTTGTTATTTCCAGAGTATAGGGGGCGGGGAGTTGCAACCAAGGTATTGGGGATGCTTGTTTCTTATGCTCGCGAACATTTGTATATGCACCAGCTTTATGCTATAGTTTCCCAAAAGAATATGAAGGCACAACATTTGTTTGAGAGGTTCGGTTTCAAACGTGTATCCCTGTTAGCGGATTGGTTAAGGGACAAAGAAGAAGATTACGTATCAGCCTATATCTATAGTTTCCGGTTGTAGTTTTGTATCGGAAGAAGTTTTAGTCTCAAAAAAACAGGTTTGGTTTTTGAAAAAAGTACGGAAGTAATTTGGCTATTTAAGATAAAGTCTTTACCTTTGCACTCGCAATCAGGAAATCGCCTGATTCTTCTTTTAAAGGTGCGTTAGTTCAGTTGGTTAGAATACATGCCTGTCACGCATGGGGTCACGGGTTCGAGTCCCGTACGCGCCCTGCAGCAAGAGGACTTATTGGTGTGGTTCGTGGATAAAATTATCTATGGGGAATGGGGCTGAGTCAAGCATGAAGTGCGCTCTCCTCCCCAGGAAGTTTGCAAAAAGGGTATTCATCCTTCAGGTTGCATGGCAAGTGTTTCATTACCTGTTTGTTATGAACTGAAGGATGTTTCAGGGATATTTCAGCCAAGTCTCATTTCATTCGCCTGAGATTGAAAAAACGTTCGGCTGAGAACGAAAAATCATTCGGCTGAGAACTTTTCACCGCTTTCCTGAATGACAGAATACTGAAAGATGCCTGAAACATCCTTCATCCTGTAAAGTGCTATATAGTAGTTTGTTAATGTGGGTTTTGAAGGATGAATGCTATTTTTTGAGAAACTCTGGGGAAGGAATACGCGAAAAAGAAGAATAATATAGGGAAGCCCGTCTTAAAATAAAAGAGACCGGACTCAAAAGTATATTTTGAGCCGGTCTCTTCCTCCAGCATCATTCAGGAACATTGAATGAAGTCAGGGACTCCTCAATCCACCATTGGAAATTCAATGGTTTCACTAACTTCGTTCCAGTTTTCGATTGTGAAGTCCCCGGTACTACCCCCAGATAAAATATCTCCTATCACGATGTTAAGGGTCAGACGCGTGTTTGCTGATAAAGTTGAATTCAGGTTACGTGACAGCTTGTGTACGCTGCCATCTTTCAACGTGATGAGTAATTCCAGCGGAGGAGTTTCTGAGGATGGGAATACCATTACAGTGGCATTACTCATTTCCGTTCCGTCTTCCGAACGTTTCAGGTCAAATTTAATCGTCTTTGTCATGTCGGATGCTTCTGCTGTATAGAAGTTGATTTGGTTTGCGATATTTCCGATACGCACCTGCATGTTTGTAATGTTCGAACTGAAGATACCATTGTTTTTCTTCTTGACAATGACTTTCATACCAGCGATGACACGTTTAAGCGATGCTTTTAAGTCTTCTTCTCCTACTTTAGCTTCTTTCACAGCATATACGAGGTCATATACAGGGCGGTAAGTCCCGTCATTGTTGCTCCATAAACTGAAGTAAAGAGAGGATAAGTCTACGCCAATACTGAATCCTGATGTATGGATAGCCGGAGTGTCATAAATAGGTTCCTCATATTTAGGCGTACCCCAGTATACCATATTGTATGTATTCATAGGCAAGTGGAGTTCCCGATTATGTTCACCTTCAAGGATATGCCCGTCTATGATATGGTAGTAGCCATAGAATGGTGTAAGATTGCCATTGACATAGTTTCCGAAATAGGTAGAAGTTCCTGAAATACAGGGGTAAATTTCGATGACGCCAGTCAGTGGGCTTTGATTAAGGGATTCATCAGCGACCGTGGCACTGATTCTTGGGGTTATCATCCTGGTTTCATTGAGAATTTTGTTGTGGTCATCGGATGAACATGATGCAGCCAGAACAAGGAGGCTTAATGCTCCCATCATAACATAATTTTTCATAACCATGTTTTTTTAGAGTGAATAAATAAAGATTGGAAACAGAGGAAATTTAGGGATTAGATTTAAATACGCTTCATAAAAGAGGAGTATACCAATAATAGAGCGGTAAAGCGAATTATGGCCTTATGGAAAAATAATCGGTTGTAAAAAACTTATTTCTTTAATCTTACTTTGTAAAGATAGGTATTTAAGTGGTATAATCCAAGTTAAAAACAGCCAATCTATATTTCTAAAACGTAATGAAGCTATTTTATACCTTGAGCAAACAGAAAAACTTGCATTCTAATTATATTCTAATTTCGTCTAAGTCCTTTATAATGCCTTTCACCTGTTATTCCGGTTGGAAGGCTCTATTTTTGCACAAAAATTGAAAAGAAGCATGAAGAGATTACTGATTATCGGCCTGGCTTTTACTGTCTGTGATGCTTTGTATGCCGAGGAAGACATGCCGGGGCTTTCGTTGCGGGAAGCGGAAAAGTGCTTTCTGGAACATAATGTGCAGTTGACGGCTCAGAGATATAATGTAGACCGAGCACAGGCACAGGTGGTGCAAGCCCGTTTGTTCGACAATCCGGTCATTTCGTTGGAGCAGAATGTATATAACCGCTTGAACGGGAAATATTTTGATGTGGGCAAGGAGGGAGAAGCTGCGATAGAGATAGAACAGGAGATTCCGATAGCGAGGCAACGTAACAAACGTATCAAGTTGGAGGAAATCAACCGTGAAGCGGCCGGATACCGTTTTGAAGAAGTGTTGCGCACTTTGCGGAGCGAATTGTACCGGAGTTTTGTGGATACGTATTACCAGTCACGTTCCATCAGGGTGTACGACCGTGAAATAACCTCGGTAGGCAAGCTCTTGCAAGCGGTAAGGGAGCAGGAGGAAAAAGGCAACATGTCCCGGATGGAAGTATCGCGTCTGGAGTTGTTTCTTTTGTCTTTGCGGAAAGAACGGCAGGAAGCGGAACAGCAATTAGTGGAGATGAGGGGACGGTTGAATTTGTTGTTGGGTGCTCCGGCCGGACAAGACCGGGAACTGGTATTGGACGAGAGCATATTGGAAAAGGTAGACCTGTCCGCAGTTTCATTTGCCGATTTGGGCACGATGTTAGATTCGCGTCCGGACGTGCGTGCGGCCCGTGCCGGAGTGCGTGCGGCAGAAGCGAATGTGAAACTGCAACGGGCGATGGCGGCTCCCGAGTTTTCGGTGAGAGGGATGTACGACCGTGCCGGAAATTTCATCAACGACTATTTTGCCATTGGTGTCACATGCTCTGTGCCGATTTTCAACCGTAACCAAGGAGAAATCAAATCGGCCAAGCTGGAATTGCTGCAACAAGGCAAGGAGGAGGAGTATGCCGTGGACAAGGCGGAAATGGAACTTTATTCGGCCTGCCATCAATTACAGAAGGCCGTAGAGCTTTACCGGGCATTCGACGGCCGGGTGGAACAGGATTTCGAGCAACTTATGGAGGGCGTCAACGAAAACTTTTACGAGCGCAACATCAATATGCTGGAGTTTATCGATTATTATCAGAGTTATAAAGAAGCTTGCCTGCAATGCTATGCGTTGCGGCGGGATGTGTTCGGGGCAATGGAGAACCTGAACACGGTTGTAGGACGTACGATATTTAAATTTTGAAAAGCATGAACCGTATATTTTTTCTTATAAGTTTAGGAGTATTGGCAGGGGCTTGTTCCCGTTCTGCACAGGTGGCCGGTACGGAAGAGCCGGGAATGTTCCTCACAGACAGTTTGAAACGTGTGGTGTCTGTTGATACGGTCTGTTGCCGGCCGGTGGCGGATGAATTGACGTTGACCGGACGGGTGGCTTTCAATCCGGAAAAGGTGGCGCAGGTTTATCCTATATTCGGAGGGACGGTCGTGGAAGTACGGGCCGAAATCGGGGATTACGTGCGCCGGGGAGACGTGTTGGCCGTCATCCGTAGCGGCGAAGTGGCCGAGTATGAGAAACAACGCAAAGAAGCGCAGCACCGGTTGGCTCTTGCCCGCCGTAACCTGCATTCTGTGCAGGATATGGCAGCATCCGGAATGGCTTCTGAAAAGGATGTCATGCAGGCCCGCAAGGAAGTGGGCGAGGCCGAAGCCGAGGCGGAGAGGCTGGCTGAAGTCTTTTCGATTTACCGTATGTCGGGCGGGGCCAATTATCAGGTCAAGGCTCCGCTTTCCGGGTTCGTGGTGGAGAAACATGTCAATCCCGAAGAACAGTTACGCTCGGACGACGGTGAGGAAATGTTCACGATTTCCGGATTGGAAAACGTATGGGTGATGGCAGACGTGTATGAAAGTGATATCAGTAAGGTAGGCGAAGGTGATTCGGTGCGTATCACCACGTTGGCCTATCCGGAGGATGTCATTGCCGGGAAGATAGACAAGGTATATAATATGTTGGACGAGGAGAGCAAGACCATGAGCGTGAGGGTGAAGTTGGACAATCGCGATTATAAGCTGAAGCCGGGCATGTTTACCCAGGTCCGAGTCTGCGGACGGGGGACGGGCAAGGAACGGCTGTGTGTCCCTTCGCATGCCTTGGTCTTCGAGAACGGCCGCTATTATGTGGTTACGGTGGCATCGGACGACCGTTTGACGGTGAAAGAAGTGGAGGTGTACCTGCACTCGGATGAGGTCTGCTACCTATCCTCCGGGTTGACGGCGGGCGAGCGCGTCCTGAACCGTAACGTGTTGTTGGTTTATAATGCATTGAATGCAGGTTAGTCGGGAGGAAGGAGTATGCACAAGTTCATAGATAACATCGTGGCTTTTTCGCTGAAGAACAAGTTCTTCATATTTTTCTGTACTACCGTGGCCGTGATAGCGGGGATTGTGTCATTCAAGCATACCCCTATCGATGCGTTCCCGGACGTGACCAATACCAAGGTGACGGTGATTACCCAATGGCCGGGGCGGAGTGCAGAGGAAGTGGAGAAATTCATCACGATTCCTATCGAAATCGCCATGAATTCGGTACAAAACAAAACGGATATACGTTCCACTACGCTTTTCGGACTTTCGGTCCTCCATGTGATGTTTGAAGATGACGTGGATGATTTCGTGGCGCGCCAACAAGTATATAACCTATTGAATGATGCAGACTTGCCGGACGGTGTGACACCGGAAGTACAACCGCTTTACGGTCCGACGGGGGAGATATTCCGTTATACGTTGCGCAGCGAGAAGCGGGACGTACGTGAATTGAAGACTTTGCAGGATTGGGTGATAGAGCGTAACTTGCGGGCCGTCTCCGGTGTAGCGGACATCGTGAGCTTCGGCGGTGAGGTGAAAACGTTCGAAGTAAGCGTCAATCCCCACCAACTGAAAAACTACGGGATTACGTCTCTGGAGCTGTATCAGGCGATAGCCAATAGCAATATCAATGTGGGCGGCGATGTCATTACGAAAAGTTCGCAAGCGTATGTCGTGCGGGGTATCGGGTTGATTAACGACATGGAAGAACTGCGTAACATCGTGGTGAAAAATATCCACGGCACCCCCGTGTTGGTCAGACATCTGGCCGAGGTGCACGAGGCATGCCTGCCCCGTTTGGGACAAGTGGGGCGTATGGCCGAAGACGATGTCGTGCAGGGTATCGTTATCATGCGGAAAGGCGAGAATCCGGCCGAAGTCATCGACGCGTTGAAAGCCAAGATAGAGTATATTAACAAGGAGGTCTTGCCGGAAGACGTGCAGATCGTGACGTTCTACGACCGGGAAAACCTGGTGAATCTGGCCGTCCATACCGTGTCGCGCAATCTGGTCGAAGGAATCTTGTTGGTGACATTCATCGTGTTGATATTCATGGCCGATTGGCGTACGACGGTGGTAGTGGCCGTGGTGATACCTTTGGCCCTGCTGTTTGCTTTTATTTGTTTGCGGGTCATGGGCATGTCGGCCAACCTGCTCTCCATGGGAGCCATAGACTTCGGTATTATTATCGACGGGGCGGTCGTCATGGTGGAAGGGATATTCGTGGCGCTCGACCGGAAAGCCAAAGAAGTGGGGATGCCTACTTTCAACCTGATGTCGAAAATGGGGCTTATCCGGCAGACGGCCAAAGAGAAAGCCCGCGCCGTGTTTTTCTCCAAACTCATTATTATCACTGCGCTGATACCTATCTTCTCCTTCCAGAAAGTGGAAGGGAAGATGTTCTCCCCATTGGCATACACCTTGGGATTCGCTTTGTTGGGAGCTTTGTTGTTCACATTGACTTTGGTTCCGGTCATGTCGTCCATGTTGCTGAAACGGAACGTGCGCGAGAAGAACAACTTCTTTGTGCGTTTCATCAACGGGAAATCCGTGGCCTTCTTCGACAAATGCCATGCCCATCGGAAAATATCCGTCGGCATTGCCGGTATCGTGGCCGTGGGCGGTCTGTGGATGTTTACTTTGTTGGGGACGGAATTCCTGCCCCAGTTGAATGAAGGATCCATTTATATCCGTGCCACTCTGCCACAGAGCATTTCGCTGAACGAGTCGGTACAACTGGCCAACAAGATGCGGGCCAGACTGGCCGCTTATCCCGAAGTGAAACAGGTGCTTTCCCAAACCGGGCGGCCGAACGACGGTACGGATGCGACGGGATTCTATAATATCGAATTCCACGTGGACATTTATCCCGAAAAAGAGTGGGAGAGCGGATTGGACAAGATGCAACTGATCGAGAAGATGCAGGAAGATCTTTCGATGTATCCGGGCATAGACTTCAATTTCTCCCAACCCATTACGGATAATGTGGAAGAGGCGGCTTCGGGGGTGAAAGGTTCCATTGCCGTGAAGGTATTCGGGAAGGATTTGTACCGTTCGGAAAAGATTGCCATGGAGATCGACAAGATTCTCGGTAGGGTAGAAGGGATTGAGGACTTGGGAGTGATTCGGAACATCGGGCAACCGGAGTTGCGTATAGAATTGGATGAGGGACGTCTGGCACGTTACGGGGTGTCCAAAGAGGAGGTGCAGGCCATTATCGAAATGGCCATCGGCGGAAAGTCGGCTTCGTTGTTGTACGAAGATGAACGCAAGTTCAATATCATGGTACGTTATAAACCGGAATTCAGGCAGGACGAGGAAGAAATCGGGAAAATACTCGTGCCGACAATGGATGGGACGATGATACCCATCAAGGAATTGGCGGAAATAAGGAACATTACCGGCCCGTTGTTGATTTTCCGCGACAATCATGCACGCTTTTGTGCCGTGAAGTTCTCGGTGCGTGGCCGGGATATGGGAACAGCCGTGGCCGAAGCGCAGGAGAAGGTGAATGCCTCCGTCCGTTTGCCCGAAGGGTACAGTTTGAAATGGACCGGGGATTTCGAGAACCAGCAGCGGGCCACGAAACGTTTGTCGCAAGTGGTCCCGGTAAGTATCGCCATCATTTTTGTCATCCTGTTCATTTTGTTCTCCAATGCTCGGGATGCCGGTTTGGTACTGTTGAATGTACCTTTTGCGGCTACAGGAGGTATTGTGGCATTGTGGGCTACTGGGTTTAACTTTTCGATTTCGGCCGGTATCGGTTTCATAGCCTTGTTCGGTATCTGTATCCAGAACGGCGTGATTATGATTTCGGATATCAAGCATAACCTGAAAGAACGGTTGGCGTTGTCGTGTGCCGTGAAAGAAAGTGTGCGTTCCCGTGTCCGTCCGGTGGTCATGACGGCTGCGATGGCCGCCATCGGTCTGATGCCGGCAGCCGTAAGCCATGGCATCGGTTCGGAGTCGCAACGCCCGTTGGCCATAGTCATCATCGGCGGTCTGGTGGGAGCTACTTTCTTTGCCCTGTTCGTATTTCCTTTGATCGTAGAGTTTGTCTATGGTAAAATGTTGTATGATAAGAACGGAAATCTGAAGCAAAGGAGTTTGTAACATGCAAAATCCGTATATTTGCAGATGAAATCCCATGGATGCGAAGATTATGGCAAAAATACTATTGGCGGAAGACGAACAGAACATCGCTTCGTTCATCAGGCGGGGCTTGCAGGAGTTCGGGCATGAAGTACAAGTGGCACACGATGGAGGCACAGCATGGGCTATGTTGCAGGAAGGAGTGTTCGATTTGCTTGTGTTGGATGTCATTATGCCGAAGATGGACGGGCTTGAGGTTTGTCGGCAGTTCCGTTTGAAGGAGGGGTACCATACGCCGGCCATCATGCTGACGGCGTTGGGTACGACCGAGGATATTGTAAAGGGGTTGGATGCCGGGGCAGACGACTATCTGGTGAAACCGTTCAGTTTCCAAGAACTGGAAGCACGTATCAAGGCTTTGTTGAGGCGGGGAAAAGAACGTCCGGACAGGCAACTTTGGTGCCACGACCTCGTGTTGGATTGCGACACCCGCCGTGCACGGCGCGGGGATACGGTGATAGAACTCACCGTCAAGGAATATCGCCTGTTGGAATACTTCATGACCCATCAGGGGGTGGCGCTTTCTCGTCTGACACTCTTGAAAGACGTGTGGGACAAGAATTTCGATACGAATACCAATGTGGTGGATGTTTATGTGAACTACCTCCGGAACAAGATAGACCGTGATTTTGAGGTCAAGCTTATCCGCACGATTGTCGGGATGGGGTATATCATGGGGGTACAGTAAATCCGGGAAGGAGGAAGGATGAAGATCGGGTCGAAGATAGCTTTATTTTATACCGTAATAACCGTCGGTGCCATCGCGCTGATTGTATTGGTGTTCTATTTCTTTACATTGAGATATATAAATAAGGTGTATGATTCGTATCTTTCGGAAAAGGCTTATCTGACGGCTCAAAAGTATTGGGAAAAGGATGAGGTGGACGAATCCCGTTACCGGGAAATACAGCAGAAGTATGACGAACTCCTGCCACAGGCTTATGAAATCTTACTGAATGCCGACAGTGTGACGGCCGTGGCAGACACCTTGGCGAAGTACCTCGACCGCCATCAGCAGGCCCGGCTTTTCAAAAATGAACCGGTAACGTTCGTTCATGGGCGTTTGCGGGGCGCGGCTCTTTATTATCCGGACAATGAAGGAAACTTTGTCGTTCTGGTGATGGCTTCCAACCATTATGGGCAGGATATACAGAAACATATATTGATGTTGGCGTTTCTCCTGTTGGCGGTGAGTTGCGGCTTGGTCTTCCTCATCGGAAAGGTGTATGCCAACCGGATTCTCCTTCCTTTGCAACATTTACTGAAAGATTTGAAGCGTATACGTGTCAACAATCTGAATGTCCGCTTGAAGACCTTCGGGAATAAGGATGAATGGGATGAGCTCATTCGTGCGTTGAACGAGATGCTGGATCACTTGGACACGGCTTTTCAGGCCGAGAAGGCTTTTATCAGCAACGCTTCGCATGAATTGAACAATCCGTTGACGGCAATTCAGGGGGAGTGTGAAATCTGTTTGCTGAAACGACGTCCGGCAGAGGAATACGAAGAGGCCTTGCGATGCATCGCGGATGAGAGCCGACGTATCAGTACGCTGATAAAACATTTGCTGTTTCTTTCGCGGCATGACGAGGATATTCTGTGCAGTGGGGCAGAGACGGTTGAACTGGCCGTTTTGTTGCAGGATTTGTGTCGGCAGTATGAACGGGTGCGGTTTGATGTTACGGGAATTGGAGCCGGGAGCGAACTGCGGGCCGATTCTCATCTCCTTCGAGTGGCTTTCCGGAACATTATAGATAATGCCTGCAAATATTCTCAGGAGGATGTGGAAGTCCGGATGGTACGTATGGAGGACGGGGTGAAGGTGGATGTTCTGGATCATGGTATCGGTATACCGGAAGACGACATCAAATATATTTTTAATTCGTTTTATCGTGCCGGTAATGTTCGTGAATACCATGGACAGGGCATCGGACTGAGCTTGTCGATGCGGATTCTGAAGGTGTGCGGTGGCCGGATTTCCATCGATTCGTGCCAAGGACAGTATACGAAAGTGACGGTAGTTTTTAAGGCTTCGACAAAAACGAAGTAGAACTTGTATCTGGGGGATTTCCTCCACTATTTTCTTGAATGTTTCTTTCAAAAACGCAAAAAGAGACTGTTTTTTGCTGTTTTTTCTCGATAATGTTTCATTTTAAAAAGTATAGATTACATAACCGAAAATGAATCTCGGGTAAAATCTGTTACTTTGCAGCGTGGTGATATAATGAAAAACTATTTGCAATATAATAAAGAAACATTATGGATAAGATTTTAGGGAAAGTGCCGATGGGCGAGAAGATTGGTTATTCGTTGGGAGATGCCGCAGCCAATCTCGTTTTTCAGATGATGATGATTTATCAGTTGAAGTTCTACACCGACGTGTTCGGACTTGAAGGGGCGATAGCGGGTACCGTGCTTCTGATTGCGCGGATAGTGGATGCTTTTGTCGACCCGGCTGCCGGCATCTTGTCGGACAAGACACAAACGAAGTGGGGGAAGTTCCGGCCTTGGGTCATTTGGACAGCTCTCCCGTTCATGGTCTTTTATGTGTTGGCTTTCTACAATCCGGGGATAGAGAATAAGGCGTTGGTCGCAGTGTATGCCGGTATTTCATACGTGTTGCTTATGTCTCTTTATTCTTTTAATAATACGCCTTACAGTTCGTTGGGTGGTGTGATGACGGGAGATATGAAGGAGCGTACGAGCATTACTTCTATTCGTTTTGTAGCTGCTACCGTGGCTCAGTTCGTGGTGCAAGGGCTTACGCTTCCTTTGGTTCATAAATTCGGGCGCGGTTCGGGGGCAGACGATGCGCAGGGATGGCTTTCTACCATTACGATTTTTGCGGTAGTGGGATTTGTCTTTTTGGTTGTGGCCGGTTTTTCGGCTAAAGAGCGTATTGCACCTCCAGCCTCTCAGAAAATGGATGTCAAGAATGACATTAAGGGGTTGTTTGCCGATGTGTCATGGCGTTCCATGTTTATTCTGACGTTGTTTGTGTTCATCACTTTGGCCATGTGGGGGTCTGCCATGTGTTATTATTTCCAACATTATGTAGACCCGCAGGCGTTGGGGGATTTTCTCGACCGGCTTGGATTGGTGAAGGAAGAAGGTGCCGCATTGGGGACGGGAATGCAAATATTGGATTCTTTCAGCTTGTTGGCTACCCGGGGAGCTGACGGGGTCATTTCCCCTGCCGAATCGTATTCCATCGGTCTCTCCGTGTTCAATATGGCCGGTGCGCTTGTCCAACTGATAGGAGTGATTACACTTTCCGAATTTCTGGCGAATCGTTATGGGAAGAAATCGACGTTTATGGTTTGTTTAGGTCTCACAGCTTTGTTTACGGCAGCTTTTATGCTTCCATCTAAGGATGATGTGGGTTTGATTTTTACTTTGGGCATCTTAAAGAGTCTGGCGTATGCGCCTACGGTACCATTGCTTTGGGCTATGATAGCCGACGTGGCCGACCACATGGAATATGTGAACCACCGTCGTGCCACGGGGTTGTGTTTTTCCGGAGTGGTCTTTGCTTTGAAAGCCGGTTTAGGCATTGGCGGGGCGATAGCCGGTGGCATCTTATCGGTATTCGGTTACGTCAACGACGTGACGATAGCTCAGTCGTCGGCTTCTTTGTTTGGTATCCGGATGGCCTCCAGTATTGTGCCCGGTATATGTTTCGGTATTGGGGTAGTAGCTCTTTTCTTCTATCCTATTTCAAAAGCGTTGAATGAAAAGATGCAGATGGAGTTAGCCCGAAGAAGAGAAGATGAAAATGGTAATAATTAAAATAAAAAGATAGAAGATGGGATTATTCAAAAGAAGTATGTTTTTAGGGATGGCTGCTATTGCCATTTTGGACGGTTTTGCACAGGCAGAAAATACTCTACGTGGAGCGTTTGCCGATAAGTTCCTGATAGGAACCGCACTTAATGTTCGCCAAGTAGAAAGTAAAGACAAAGCCTTGCAGGCGCTGGTACGTAACCAGTTCAGTGCCGTGGTGGCAGAGAATTGCATGAAGGCTGAAGTGGTGCAGCCTAAGGAAGGAGTCTTTAAGTTCGAAGATGGCGACCGTTTATGCGATTTGGCAGAGAAAAATGGTCAAGTCGTTACCGGGCATTGCCTGATATGGCATTCTCAGGCACCTAAATGGTTTTTCAAGGACAAGGAAGGAAAGACGGTAAGTCGGGATGTTTTGATTCAACGTATGAAGGACCATATATATAAGGTCGTGGGGCATTACAAAGGCCGTGTCAAGGGCTGGGACGTGGTCAACGAAGCAATCGAAGGAAACGGTGAATTCCGGAAATCTCCTTTTTATAAGATCATAGGACCTGACTTTATCCGTTTGGCTTTTCAGTTTGCCCATGAGGCAGACCCTGATGTGGAGCTTTATTACAACGATTATGGTATGGACTCTCCTCGCAAACGTGAGGCTGTGGTACGGCTGGTCAAAGACTTGAAGGCTCATGGTTGCCGTATTGATGCGGTAGGCATGCAATCACATTTAGGTCTTAATACGTCGCTTGGCGAATATGAAAAAAGTATGGAAGCTTTTATCGGCGCCGGGGTAAAAGTATTGGTAACGGAAATGGAACTTAGCGTATTGCCTTGGCCAAAAGGAAATTACGGAGCCGCAATAGAGACTAATTTTGCTTATAAGGATGAGATGGATCCCTATAAGAACGGACTGCCGGAAGAAAAGGCTAAGGAACAAAATGATTTTTATATTAAGTTATTCGATATTTATCTGCGTCACAGCAAGGACATCGGCCGCGTCACATTTTGGGGAGTCTCCGACGGTGACTCTTGGAAAAACAATTTTCCTATACATGGGCGTACGGACTATCCGTTGGCTTTCGACCGGGATTTGAAGCCTAAGCCGTTTGTGAAGACCGTCATAGAAATGGCGAAGTCCGGACGTTATGACAAATAGTCTGAAAGAAGAGAGTGTATATATAATAAGGTATAACTAAAAACTATTCACAATATGAAGAAGAGATATTTGATTCCGGGAGATTATATGGCAGACCCGTCGGTACATGTGTTTGAAGGTAAAGTGTATATTTATCCGTCTCACGATTGGGAGAGCGGCATTCCCGAAGATGATTGGGGAGCACATTTTGATATGCGTGACTATCATGTCTTCTCGTTGGAAGATGTGATGGAAGGAGATGTGACAGACCATGGCATGGTTCTTGACAAGACAGATGTGCCTTGGGTAAAGCGTCAGATGTGGGATTGCGACTGTTGTGAAAAGGACGGGAAATATTATCTTTATTTTCCGGCCAAAGACCATACGGACATCTTCCGTCTGGGTGTGGCTGTCAGTGACACGCCTTACGGCCCGTTTGTGCCGGAACCAGATCCTATTAGGGGAAGTTATTCCATAGACCCGGCTGTATTTAAGGACGATGACGGCCAGGTATATGTCTATTTCGGGGGACTGATGGGCGGTCAGCTTCAGCGTTATAAGGATAATAGTGCCTTGGAATGTGCGGGATTTCCTGCTGACGATGAACCGGCCATACCTTCTCGCGTGGCACGTTTGACGGAAGACATGAAACAGTTTGCCGAAGAGCCGCGTCCCGTGGTAATTTTGGACGAGAACGGAAAACCGCTGACAGCAGGCGACCATGACCGTCGTTTTTTCGAAGCTTCATGGATGCATAAATACAATGGAAAGTACTATTTCTCTTATTCCACGGGAGATACGCATTTTTTGTGTTATGCCATCGGTGATAACCCATACGGCCCGTTTGTTTACCAAGGAGTAATTCTTACTCCAGTGGTAGGATGGACCACCCATCACTGTATTGTGGAGTACAAAGGAAAATGGTATTTGTTCCATCACGATTCAGTGCCGTCGGGAGGACGTACGTGGTTACGTAGCCTGAAAGTCTGTGAATTGCATTATGATGCAGAAGGAAAGATCGAGACGATAGAAGGAAAGGATGATTAACGGTTATGATAGGATGAAAAACTGGTTGTGGATTATAGGCTTGTTTTTCGTACTTTCGCTCCATGCAGAGGATGGCCATCGGCTATGGCTCCGCATGGAGCGAAATGCGGTACCGGCTGACGTGCGTCTGGTGGAAGGTACGAGACGGACGGCTATTTTGGATATTGCGTCTTGTGAATTGAAAGACTTTTGGAAAGGGGAAGGACGTGTGCTTCTTTGTGTATCTAAAGGTGGGGCTACGAGGGATGGTTTTACGATTCGTAAGAAAGGACAGGACATGGAACTTTCTTCGGCATCCGACCGCGGCGTGCTTTATGCAGCCTATGATTTGCTACGCAGGCAGCAGACCGGAGATTTACTGTCGGATGGTGCGGTTGTGACAGAAATGCCTTCTTACGACATTCGTATCCTAAACCATTGGGACAATCCCGATGGGACGGTAGAGAGAGGTTATGCCGGGCGTTCGATATGGAAGTGGGACGAATTGCCCGAAACGGTTTCCCCATTGTACAAGGAATATGCGCGTACCAATGCTTCCGTCGGTATCAATGCCGTAGTACTCAATAATGTGAATGCCAAACCTCAGATGCTTTCCACTGGAATGCTTCGTAAAGTAGCGGTTATTGCCGATGTGCTGCGCCCATATGGTATAAGGACTTATTTGTCGGTGAACTTTGCTTCCCCGAAAGCCCTTGGAGAGTTGCCTACGGCTGACCCTTTGGACGCGGATGTAAAGTGGTGGTGGAAAAAGAAAATTAAGGAAATCTACCGTTTGATTCCTGATTTCGGTGGTTTTCTGGTCAAGGCGAACAGCGAAGGAGAGCCCGGTCCGCAAGATTACGGGCGGACGCATGCCGATGGAGCCAATATGTTGGCCGGCATACTCGCTCCTCACGGAGGTGTAGTAATGTGGCGGGCATTTGTTTATCAGGCGTCAAGTCCCGACCGGGCATGTCAGGCATACGAGGAGTTTATGCCTTTCGATGGGCAATTCCGTGATAACGTGATTGTACAGGTGAAAAATGGGCCGATAGACTTTCAACCTCGTGAACCTTTCAGTCCCTTGTTCGGTGCCATGCAACACACGCAGGTTATGCCGGAATTTCAGATAACTCAGGAGTATTTGGGGCAGTCCATTCATACGGTCTTTTTACCTACGATGTGGAAAGCTTGTTTAGATGCCGAAACCTATCGGGATGGGGGAGGAACAGTAGCAGAGGTTACACAGCATCGGGTCGGTATTCATTCCCGGTCGGCCATGGCAGGAGTGGCCAACATCGGGGATGTGGTCAACTGGACCGGAAGCGATATGGCACAGGCTAATTGGTATGCTTTCGGTCGTTTGTGTTGGAATACCGAACTGTCGGCAGCACAGATTGCCGAAGAGTTTCTGAAGCAGACTTTCTCGGCTGATGAACATTTCGTCGAACCGGTACGCCAGTTGCTTTTACGTTCATGGGATACGGCAGTCAGGTACATGATGCCGTTGGGATTACATCATATCTTTGCAGGAGAGCACCATTACGGGCCAGAACCGTGGTATGATGTAGAAGGTGCCCGGCGAGATTGGATGCCCTCTTACTACCATCGGGCCGATTCGATAGGGATTGGTTTCGACCGTACGGTACAGGGTTCGAAAGCAGTACTACAGTATTGTGAACCGTTAGCTACACTTTACGGGAATTTGGAGACTTGTCCGGAAGAATATCTTTTATGGTTTCATCATGTGCCTTGGGAGTATGTGATGCGGAACGGTTTGACTTTATGGGATAATCTCTGTTACATTTATAACAGCGGAGTCGAAGATGCTCGGGAGTTTGTGGATTTGTGGCAGAACGTTCAACCGTATATCGACACGGAGCGTTACGAAGCCATGCTGATGCGGTTCGAACGGCAGGTGCGTGATGCGGAATGGTGGCGAGATGCTTGCCTGCTTTATTTCCAAATGTATTCCCGTCGTCCGATACCGGCCGATTGTCCGCCCCCAGTACATAAACTGGACGATTTAATGAAATATAGGTTACATATAGACAATTATACTGCAGCCGACATGGATAAATTGCCGTAAAATACCGAGAATGTTACAAAGGATATAGAAAATGTAACATGAGAGCATTAGTACTTTTTTAATCATTGAAGCGGAAAATCCTTTTTGGGGAGGCTTTTTCGCTTTTTTTGTAGGAATGAAACAAAATAAAAGAAACATGATACATAGGCGAAAATGACTTTTCGTTTTATCCCGTAATTTAGCACCCGATAACGAGAGATATGATTTATTTTCAAAGAAAGTAATAACATTAATAAAATAATCTAATATGAGTTCAAGGAAAAACAGAAGAAGATTCGCTCCGTTTTGGACTGGTTTGGCATGCTGTGCCTTGGGTTGTTTTTACTCCTGTAACGATGGCTACGATCTGATGGATGAAGATCCGGCGTGGTTGGGCAGTAGTATTTATGACTATTTGAAGTCGAATGGGAATTACACCAACGTGGTGAGGATGATTGATGACTTGGGGTATAAGGAGGTCTTAGCCAAAACGGGTAGTAAGACATTATTTGTGGCCGATGATGAGGCTTTTTTACGTTTCTATAATAATAAGGTATGGGGTGTGGAAAGTTATGAGGAACTCTCGTTGGCGCAGAAGAAACAGTTGCTTTACGGTTCCATGATAAATAATGCCGTACAAGTGGCTTATCTTTCCAGTGCAGCGGGGCCGATAGAAGGAGATTGTATGCGCAGGTTGACTTCCGCTTCGGTTTATGATTCCGTACCCCTTCTCAGACCGGAGGATATGCCGGACAATGCTTCTTGGAATTGGTATAAGGAAGCAGGTAAGACAATTCCTTGCCTGCATGACATGACCACTCCTCCGATGATTCATTTTATCGAAGCCTTCTTGCAGAACCGGCGTATCACTAATGACGATTGCAATTTCTTATTTAATTATGAAACACAGCGCAAGTCTGGGGATGCCAATGTGAATGGGGTTATGATGGCGGAACAGAACATACGTTGTTCCAATGGTTTTATCCATAAAATGGCTGAAGTGATGACACCGCTACCCAATCTCGGAGAGCTGATAGGAAAAATGCCGCGGACGAGAAAGTGGTCTGAACTTTTGGATCGTTTTTCAGCACCTTATTATAGTAAGGAAGCTACACAAGAATACAATCGCCTTTATGGTACGAGTTATGATTCAGTATTTCAAAAACGCTATTTTTCCGAACGTTCGCAGGGCGGTACGGCGCTGAATCTGACACCGCAAAACGGTCCGGTAGAGGCAATGTTGAAGTTCGATCCGGGGTGGAATGAGTTTTATTCCGAAATGAATGCAGGGACGGCTACCAATGTGGCTTTACAGGAAAATATGGCCGTGATGCTTGTCCCGAGCGATGAGGCTCTTGAACGTTATTGGAATAATGAAGGAGGGAAAGTGTTGAAGGACCGTTACGGGGAATGGAAAAATGTGCCCGACCAAGTGGTTGCAAAATTATTGAATGTAAATATGTTGAATTCATTCGTAAATTCTGTTCCCAGTAAGTTTTCTACAGTGTTGAATGACGCGAACGATGAATTGAAAATTAAGAAAGAAGATGTGGACAGCGTGTTCTTTGCATGCAACGGAGCTGTGTATCTTACGAACAAAGTGTTCAATCCTGTATCGTATATTTCAGTCTCTTTTCCGGCTTTGGTGAACGAGACGATGAAAGTGCTCTATTGGGGTATAGAACAGTTGGGGTATGATGTATATTTGAATTCGCAAAATTCTTATTATAGTTTCTTCATTCCCACGAACAATGCTCTCTTGACGTATGTTGATCCTTGTTCGTTCGGTAAGGCGAACATGCAGGTTTATGAATTCCACTATGACCCGACGGCACAAACGGAAGACCAGAAGGTAAGGGCGGTCATCAAGAATTATGATGTGGAGACCGGTGCTGTACTTGACTCCATTGGAGAGGCCAATTATACTCAGATTACAAACCGTTTGAAAGATATTCTGGAAACGCATATCGTGGTAGGCAAGGTGGAGTCGGGGAATACGTATTACCAAACGAAAGGAGGAGGCATGATTAAAGTGGAAAATGCCGGTTCCGAAGGTATGACTGTGTCGTCTGGTTGGCAGGAAGAGTATTCGCATCCTGTTACCGTATCACAGATTTATGACCAGTCTGTTGAAGGTAACGGTAAGACTTATATTCTTGAGGAGTCCGCTTTGCAAACTTCTCGAAAGTCTGTATTCGACATTTTGGATGAACATGATGAATTTTCTGCTTTTAAGGAATTGTTGGAAGGTTCGGACTTGTTGACAGAGACATTTAAGGTCGGGGAATCGGATGCCGGGCATGCTTGTCCCTCTCCAAGTATTAATTTGTTTAACACCTTTAACTATACGGTGTACGTACCTACGAACGAGTCCATTCATGCATTGCAGACAGCCGGAGACTTGCCTACGTGGGATGAAGTAGACGCCGAAGAGGATGAGGACGAGAAGGCACGAATGGTTGAAGAGATCAATCAGTTTCTGAAATATCATATCCAAGACAATTCCCTTTATATCGGGCAAGGTGATATTGCAAGTACACAATATTCGACTTCGGCTTATGAGATAGATAAGGCTACTAATACTTTATCTTATTACAAACTTACGGCCGAGGGGGATAACACCGGATTACAGGTGAAAGACCGTGTTGGGAATATACGTCATGTGGTAACCGGTGGTGGCTTGTACAACCTTATGGCACGTGAATACCAATACGATTCCGCATCCGAAACAGATGCATCTACTATTTACACATCTTCTTATGCCGTTGTGCATCAGATAGATGGTGTCTTGATGTGGAAAAACGATATAACAGAATAATTCGTAAAACCAGTAAAATCAAAATGGAATGAAGACCATATATCGACATTTTATCCTATGTGCATTCGCAGCCTTACCATCGGTTGTTTTTGCGCAGTCGCCCGGTTCTATGATTAGTGGAACAGTATCTGACGACATAGAGCCCCTGATGATGGTAAACGTCGTCGAGGTGGATGAGGCAAACCGTATCGTTGCGCATGGTGTGACGGACATCAACGGGAATTTCTCTTTCCGCATTGTAGACCCTAAGCATAAATTGAAGATTTCCTATGTGGGATACGCCACTCAGATTGTTCCCATTAAAGGAACGAGGTACAATATTAAGTTGAAAAGTAACCTTCAGCTTAAAGAAGTGGTGGTGAAACAGAAAAAAGTGATACAAGCCAGCGGATTGGCAATTCCCGAACGTGAATTGTCCGTAGCCCACCAGAGTATTGATGCTAAAGAGTTTGAAGGACTTGGATTGACGAGCATCGATGAGGCTTTGCAGGGACGTATCGCTGGGTTGGATATCGTATTCAATTCGGGAAACCTGGGATCGGGTACGACGATGCGTTTGCGTGGTGTCAGTTCAATCAATGGCAACTCCCAACCGTTAGTGGTTGTAGATGGTAATATTTTCGAAAGCGATTATCTGTCGGATTTTGATTTTGCATCTGCTACGGAAGAACAGTATTCGGAACTGTTGAATGTCAATCCTGACGATATTGCCACAATTACGGTATTGAAAGATGCAGCCGGAACAGCTATCTACGGTTCGCAAGGAGCCAATGGGGTTATTGAAATTAAGACCAAGCGTGGTACAAGAGGTAAAACCCGTGTGTCTTATTCTTATGCAGCCACCTTTACACATCAGCCTAAAGGGATGCGTATGTTGAACGGTGACCAGTACACCATGTTGATGAAAGAAGCTTATTACAATCCTGAATTAAGCGATGCGTCGTCTGATATTCCGGAGTTCAACTATGACCCGTCTTTTTCGGAATATGAAATGTATAACAACAATACGGATTGGGTGGATGAAATTACCAAGACCGGTGTATTACAGAAACATTATGTGACTCTTTCCGGTGGTGGTGAAAAGGCCGTATTCCGTATTTCCGGCGGTTACGACCATCAGACAGGTACGGTTATCGGTCAGAAACTTGATCGTTTCACAACCCGTGTGGCTCTCGATTATTTCGTGAGTGACCGCATCAAGATCGTGACGAATTTTAATATGACATATTCGGATAATCAGAAGAATTATGATTATGTGGACGACAATAACCAACATCTCGATCTTTTGGCTATAGCCTACCGTAAGATGCCGAATCTTTCTGTATTTGAACAAGATGCTTATGGTAACAACAAACGTAACTATTATCACATGTTGCCTACTTGTTCACCGGAGTTACGTGCCAAAGGAGACCAGTTCAGTCTGGTTAATCCTGTGGCAATGGCATACGAGGCAACGAATGACCAAACGAACTATACCATCCAGCCGGAATTCCAGTTGCATTATAATTTGTTGGGCATTGATGATACGAAACATCAGCTTAAATATGAAGGAAAGGTGTTGTTCAATATACAAAATATCTACGATGATTCCTTCTTTCCGTCCAGTTTGGTAACTTCCGGATGGACCAGTACGAATAACAATAAGTCTACTTCCAATGCTTACAAAAGCCGGGCTATTACGACTACGCACCGTCTGACTTATATTCCTCATTTTAATAACGAAGATCATTCGCTCATGGCAATGGCACAATTCCAGTTGACGGATGGAAGTTCTAAAAAACAGTCTAATTCAGTGTATAATCTCCCTACCGGAAATATACATTCGGCTACAGCGGACGGTATTATATCCGGAATGTCGACCGAAGCCGGGCAATGGCGTAGCATTTATGTGACGTTCTCCGCTCATTATGCTTTCAAAGGACGTTATATTGCCGATTTTTCCGTGCGTCGTGATGGTACGACTAAGTTTGGTGACAACAAACGGTGGGGAAATTTTCCGGCTTTGTCTTTCCGTTGGAATGTCATAGATGAACCTTGGATGAAAGGAACACATAAATGGTTGTCTATGTTGTCCGTGCGTCCCGGTTGGGGCCGTGTGGGAAACCAGCCTACGGCTGAATATCTGTATTTTTCCAAATATTCCTCCGCCCCCTCTTACAATGGAGGAGGAGCTATTTATCCGAGCAATATCCGTTTAAGCAATTTGCAGTGGGAAGAGAAGGAGACATGGAATGTAGGTTTCGATTTAGGTTTGTTTGACAACATGATCACGGCAGATTTCAATGTGTACACGCAGATGACTACCAAGTTGTTGATGAAGGATCAGAAATTACCGTCTTCGTCAGGATTCAACACGTTGTCGTGGCAGAATGTAGGAGACATGCGGAACAACGGATGGGAATTCAATGTCAACGGCCAGAATGTGGTGAAAGCCGGTAAATTCTCTTTGGGTTTCAATGTGACTTTTGCTAACAACAAGAATGAAATCGTGGAAATGGATCCTACGATCTTGGCTAATCTGAATGGAGATTTTGATAACAAGAACGGTTCTTACTTGAGTCGTGTACAGTTGAACAATCCTTTTGGAGCCATTTATGGTTTCCGTTATAAGGGTGTATATCAATATTCGGATTATTCAGATGTGGAAGTTCCGGGTGTGAGTGGTCCTAACGCTCCGGTAGCCCGTGATGCACAAGGTAATGTCATTAAGGACAAATCAGGTTTTACGATTCCCATGGTATTCGGTTATGACAAGATAAGCAATACCGATCCTTATGAATTTCAGGGTGGCGATGCCATTTATGAGGATATCAATCATGATGGTAATATCAATGAACTGGATATCGTATATTTAGGTTCGTCGTTGCCCAAGATAACCGGTGGATGGGGTATCCGTTTGAATTACGGGCGTTGGTCGTTGAATACGCAGTTCAACTTCCGTGCCGGTAATAAAATCATCAACAGGGCAAGGATGAATGCAGAATCCATGTATAACAATAACAATCAGTCGGCGGCCGTAAATTGGCGTTGGCGTGTGGAAGGCCAGCAAGCTGAGATTCCCCGTGCATTATATAACAAGGGATACAATTATTTGGGTAGCGACCGGTTTGTGGAAGACGGTTCGTTCATGCGTCTGAATTTCATGCAACTCTCTTATTCCTTCAATCCCAAATCCTTGAAGCGTTTCGGATTGAATCAGTTGAGTATCTTCTTGAGTGCGAATAATTTATTTTGTCTGACGAATTATTCCGGTGCGGATCCGGAAGTCGGATATGGCGGTTTGGGAGTGGTGTATGACGATGCAAAAACACCTCGTGCACGTTCGTTTACAGCCCGAGTAATGATAGGTTTCTAACGTAAAAAACAGTTTGATTATGAAATATAATATAAAGAAATATATACCGAAGTTTTTTGTAGCCGCATTGATGACTGCTCCGTTGACTTCGTGTGATGATTTCCTAAGTATCATTCCGCTCAATGACGTCGTGTTGGAGAACTATTGGACGGAAGAAGCCGACGTGACCAGTTGTGTCAATTCCTGTTATTCCCAATTGGAGACGGCGGATTGCCTGAAGCGTATGTTGGTTTGGGGGGAGATGCGTTCGGATAACCTGGTGACAGGTTCCGGTGCACCGCTCGATATCACACAGATAGCCGAAGAGAACCTTTTGGAGACGAACGGTTATACCAAGTGGGAGTCCTTTTATCAGTGTATCAACCGTTGTAACACGGTGTTGTACTATGCGCCTTCTATACATGAGAAAGATCCAAATTATACGGAAGCCGAACTGAAAGCCAATATTGCCGAGGTGACGACTCTGCGTAGCCTTTGTTACTTTTATCTGATCCGTACGTTCCGCGATGTGCCTTACGTGACGGAACCGTCAATTGACGATGGACAGGATTATCGGGTTCCGGCTATGAAGTTCGATGAAGTGTTGACGCATATCATTGCCGATTGTGAGGCCATAAAAGACGATGCGGTACGCTCTTATGGTGAAGATAGCGAATTGAATTCTACTCGTATTACACGTTATGCTATTTACGCTCTGTTGGCCGATATGTATTTATGGAAAGGTGATTATAACCGTTGCATTGAATACTGTGACAAGGTGATTCGTTATAAGCAGGACGAGTATGAAGAAATGCTTCAGGAAGAATCTTCGCTCGATGTGGAGCTTTATGGCGAATATCCTCTTATTTCAGAAGCACCCGGCAATAGTGCTTACGGAGGAACGGCCTACACGCGGATTTTCGGTGAAGGGATTTCGTTTGAAAGTATATTCGAGTTGAATTTCGTAGATTCTGAAACCAAACAAAACGAAATGGTTCGGGACTTTTACGGATCTGTAAGCAATGACGCGGGACAACTGTCCGGCCCTTCTTATTTTGCCACAGGAGTGGAAGACGGGACTAATACTTACTTCCGGAAAACGGATAGCCGTTTTCTGACCAATATGAAAGAAAATAATTCCACATTGTATATTCGTAAATATGTGACGGAAGGGGTTTCTTACCGTACGACTGTTACGACGGGTGGATTACCCACTGTGACTGAAACTACGCGAGGCCAGAATGTCGGAAACTGGATTGTATATCGTCTGACCGACCTTATTTTGATGAAAGCCGAGGCACAAATTCAGTTGGCTGGTAATGTAACGGAAGGCGGTTCTTTATCTCAGGAACAGGAGTCTCTTTACCGTTCAGCTTTCTCTTGTGTGTCGGCGGTATGGAAGAGAGCCAACAACAAACGTGTGGCTACAACGGACACTTTGGTTTATGATGATTATGCGACCTCAAAGATGAGTATGGAAAATCTGATTATGGATGAGCGTCAACGGGAACTGATGTTCGAGGGCAAGCGTTGGTTCGATTTGGTTCGCCTTTGTCGTCGCGATGGGTCTAACAGCCGGATGGTAGATAAAGTACTGCCTAAGTTCAAGGAGAATACGGCAGCTTTGCGTATCCGTCTTTCTGCACAAGATGCCCTTTATTATCCTTACAACAAGGATGAGTTGCGGGCGAATCCTTATTTGGTCCAGAATCCGGCTTATAATAATGAAAGTATAACCACAAACGAATAAGCATTATGAAAAGAATGAATAAAATATTGTTCAAGTTCGTTTTAGCCATATTGTCGGTACCCGTTTTCACGACATCATGTTCGGACGAGCCTTTGCCCGAGAATTATTATACGTTTACCGGTGAAATGGTGTCGGACTATCTGATGAATCGTTCGGACAATTACAGCGAGTTTATAACCGTGTTGCAGCGTTCCGGTATTTATGGAATGATGGCCACTTACGGGACTTATACCTGTTTCGCTCCGACCAATGAAGCCATAGACCGCTATTTGCGTGAACGCGGATTGAATAGTGTGGACCAGTTGTCGAAAGAAGATTGCGACACGTTGTCATGGAATCACATTATAGACGATGCGGCCTACTTTACGACTGACTTGACAGACGGAAACATCCCGACGGCCAATATGAACGAGCGTTATCTGACATTTTCTTGCGATTCTGATGCGCTGAACGACAACAATGTGATTTATTATATCAATAAAAGTTCACGGCTTGTATTGCGTGATGATTCTGTGGAAAACGGGGTTGTTCATACGATCGACCGTGTGATTGTACCGAATGCCGACCTTTTGCCTGATTTGTTGCAAAAGGATTCTACCATTTCCATCTTCTGTGAAGCACTTCGCTTGACGGGTTTATGTGATTCTTTGAAAGAATATATCGATCCTACTTATTTTTGCGGAAAGGATTCTACGGAGCAGGATATGAAAATCACTACCGGAGGAGGTACATATACCATGCGTTATGTAGCCCAAAGGATGAAACGTTATACGGCTTTTGTAGAGAAAGATGAGATATACCGTGCCAATGGAATCAATAACATAGAAGACTTGAAACGGTTTGCCAAGCAAAACTATGATGTGATGTATCCGGAAGATGCGGGATTGTATGACGAAGATTATACGAACCGTAAGAATCCGTTGAATCGTTTTGTCGCTTATCATTTATTACCTTATTACGGGGCATATAATGATTGGACCGTATATGGCGATGTGAAAACGACTTGTGCACGTACGGACCTGATAGACTGTACGGATTGGTACACCACGTTCATGCCGGGTACTATTATGAAGATGAGCACGCCTTCTGAGGGGTTGTTTATCAATAGGAAAGGTGTAGGTCCGGTTTATACGGTAAGGGGAACGAAAGTTTTAGCTCCTTCTGAAATCGGCGATGTGGACCAGCAAGCCACGAATGGTATTTACCATTATATAGATGATATCCTCCTTTTTGATAAGGAAACGCGCGACGTGGTCTTTAACGACCGTATTCGTATCAATGCCGTGACTTTGTCGCCGGAATTTATGAATTGCGGTGCGCGTGGTAATATGGAACGTGCTACAGGATTTAAAGTGGTCGAAGGCTGGGACTTCCATGGAAAGACTCCTTCCATGACCCTGCGTCAGCGCGGTGTTTGGATGGTGACGTATGCTGATTGTGTGGATATGGTAGGACAGTTTGATGTAACTTTCAAACTTCCTCCGGTGCCTCGCGAGGATACCTATGAGGTTCGTTTTGCTTATGGTGCCGGTGCCGAGCGTGGTGTGGTACAGGTTTATTTCGGAACCGATCCGAAAGGCCTGTTACCCATGGGGCTTCCCATAGATTTCCGTATTTGGGGTGGCGACCCGAGTATTGGTTGGGTGGACGATACCGGAGACGAGGAGACCGACCGTGCCAATGACCGTGCCATGCATAACCGTGGTTATATGAAGGATATGGATTCCTGGGCGCAAGGCGGAGTAAATATATTACGTGCGCAGAGCGGGAAGTTCCGTAAGATTCTGACCACGCAGAATATGAAACCGAGTGAGAATTACTATGTACGGATAAAGTTGGTGGTTGACAATCCGCAGGCAGAGTTGCCCATCAATTATTTCGAGCTTTGTCCGAAAGGTATTTATGCCGGTTTGGAAGCAGAAGATACGCATTAAAGGTTTTAACGTAAAATATAAAATTCATGAAAACGAATCATATATTCAAATACTGGCCGATAGCGGTTTGGGTTGCTTTTGCCGTGGCCTGTACAGACACTTGGGACGAGCATTACAGCGGTGAACGCGTTGCCTCGGACAAGACCCTTCTTCAATTAGTGGAAGAAGCCGGTGACTTGGGTGATTTTCTAAGAGTACTTAAAAGCACACATGTGTTCAGTAACAATAAGCCGACGGATATCACTTATGCCGATCTGTTGAACAGCGACCAGACCTTTACGGTGTGGGCGCCTAAGGATGGGACTTTTAATGTAGATTCCTTGTTGGCAGAATGTCAGACGGTATCGGGGGACTCTTCTTGTGGACAGCATTTCGTGCAAAACCACATCGCCCATTATGTGACCAACAATAGTGAAGCTGATACGAAGAAAATCATCATGCTTAACAGTAAGTACCTGGATGTCAAGTCCGGTTCGTTTCATGGGGCACCTTATGTGTCGGGACGTTCCAATATACCGGCCAAGAACGGTTTGCTCCATGTGCTCCAACATGAGGCCCCCTATATATATAATGTATATGAGGGTACCACATCTTTGCCGCAGTTTTCACATGTCGGTTCTTTCTTCAAGTCGTACGAGAAGTTGGAATTGGATGAGAACTCCAGTATTCAGAGTGGGATTGTGGACGGACAGATCATTTATTCGGATTCTGTGATGTATCGTTCCAATATTCTTTTTTCTACGTTCGAGCGGATTAATGAAGAGGATAGCAGTTATATCATGCTGATGCCCGACGCGCGCATTTGGAAAAAGGTGTATGAGGAAGCTCTCGGACATTTCAATTACGGCATGGCCAATAAGGCCGACTCTTTGCAACGTTATTGGGCGAATGTGTCTCTTGTCCGTGACTTGGTGTACAATCGTAATGTCGGATGTCTGCACATGGCCGATTCCGTATATTCCACCTCTTATAATATTTATGATGAAGAGCGTCACCACATTTATTATAAGCCGCTTCAGCCCGGTGGAATTTTCTCGTCCACTTACGTACGCGATTCCATGGAGTGCAGCAATGGTGTAATTTATGAATTGTCCGACTGGCCGTTTACGGCAGAACAGATTTATTTCTTCCCGGTAAAGACCGAAGCTGAAATCGAAAGCATGTTGATGGATTATAAATTATGTGTGCCCAGTTACATGTCGGCTGTGTCCGACAGTGTGTCCGATGGCTATTTGGATATCCGTCAGAGCTCTTCTTCGGCCAACTGGACAGCGGACTTTCAGGTTCCCGATGTGCTTTCCGGTACCTATGACATCTGTGCGGTTGTTTTGCCAAAGACTGTGGCTAATCCGAACTCACGTGATTTTAAGCCCAATAAGTTCAAGGCTACTTTGACGTATGAAACTCCGGAAGGAACTCGTGAGAGCCATGCTTTCGAGGATGACTGCACGAACGATCCATACAGGGTCGATACGGTGCTTATCGGGCGCTTCACTATTCCGGTGTGCAGCTATGGGCAACCCAATGCTGTAGTACGTTTGCAATTGGAATGTAATATTGGTCGGCGTGAAACCCAATACTCCCGCGAGATGTATCTTGATTGTTTATATTTCAAACCAGTAAAAGAAGAGGAATAATGCCATGAAACATATACTGTTTTCAACAATTTGCCTGATGGCTGCTTATGCTCCCGCCGTGGCGCAGCAAGCGGCGCAGGAAACCGTCGATACGGCGGTGCAGGATTCTACCCGGTCGACGAAGGATGATGTCCTTCCGGATGTGCCCATGCGGGAAATCAAAGGACGTGTTTACGATAGTGCTACGAAGCAACCGGCTGTCGGGGTGTCCGTTTCGGCTTATCATGATGCACGCTATGCGGCAATGACAGACGAAGAGGGGAATTATACTATTAAAGTTCCTGTTTATGTCACATCCCTTTGGATGCGGGCCGATGGCTATGCGGCTCAACAAGTAGGAGTGGGGCGCGGTAATAAACCGGTAAACGCTTACATGTACGACGACACTTTCGGAGAGATTTACGGAAGTACGACTTCGGCAGTCAGTAAAAAGACCGTAGAGGCGGACTATAATACGAACGATGTGAGTATAGATGACCAGATACAGTCTAAATTGGGAGGCGACCTTTACGCCGTCGTGCGTGGAGGAGTACCCGGTATGGGTGCGGCACTATGGATGAACGGGTTGAACTCACTCAATGCCAATGCCCAGCCATTGGTTGTGATTGACGGGGTTATTATGGATATGCAACTTTCTCGTCCCTCTGTCCACGATGGTTTTTTCAACAACATCCTTGCTAATATCATGGTGGAGGATATTGAGAAAATCAGTGTCTTGAAGAATGGGACAGCCATTTATGGGGCGAAAGGTGCTAACGGCGTTTTGCTTATAGAGACCAAACGGAATAAGAGCATGGCTACCAAGATAGATGTTTCCATCGGTGGCAGCTATGAACTGCTTCCTAAAAGTATGGACATGATGGATAGTGAGCAGTTCCGTATTTATGCTTCCGAACTGATTGGGACTACGGGGACGAAGGCGAACAGTTTCAAGTTCCTGAATACGGATCCGAATTATTATTATTATCGGATGTATCATAACAATACGGACTGGCAAAAGCAGGTAGCGGACGAAGCCTTTACGCAGAATTACAGTATCAACGTGCAGGGAGGTGACGATGTGGCCAACTATAATTTGTCCGTGGGATATGCCATGGCCGATGCCACGTTGAAGAACAACTCGTTTTCGCGTTTCAATTTACGGTTGAATTCCGATATCATGTTGGCTAAAAATCTTTCCGTGCGTTTCGATGCTTCGTATAGCGACGTGACACGAGATATGCGTGACGATGGTGTGCCTGCCGATTTAGGTGACGGGGTGATTTCTTCTCCTTCGTTTCTGAGTCTGATTAAGTCTCCTTTCCTCAGCCCGTATGCTTTCGATTCCAACGGTAATGAGTCTTCTTATTTGGCTGAAGCCGACGATTATCTGAACGATGTGTTGGTGAGCAAGTCTTATCTGAATTCATTGGCCAATCCGTTGGCTATTCTGGAAAACGGAAACGGTGACAATAAAAACTATTTCGGAAACCGTGTGATTACTTTAGCCATAACGCCTAAATGGAACATTAATAAGTATTGGAGCATAGCTGAACATTTCGCCTTCCAATTGGTGAACACTGATGAGAATTATTATCTTCCAATGAACGGTGTGCCTGATTATGAGGTCGAAGGAGTAGGCCAAGTGCAGAATTGTGCGTCCGCTCTTGCCGGACGGCAGACCGTTATCATGAGTGACAGTTATTTTAATTACGCACGTCGCTTTAATGCGCATTGGCTCGGATTGCGCGGTGGTTTGCGCTATTTGAAGAATTCCTACCAGTTGAATACGCAAGTGGGGTATAACAGTGGTAACGACAAAACGCCCAATATGTCGCAGAACCTGCTTTATAAATCTACGGATGGAACAGAGGACGAGTCTGTGGATATGACTTATTACCTTTCCGGTGAATATAATTGGCGCGAACGTTATTATTTGTCGGCTGCGTTTAGTATGGACGGAAGTTCCAAGTTTGGTATTGACGCTGCCGACGGAGTGAAGATCGGCAATTATGCATGGGGTTTCTTTCCTTCTGTGGAAGCCGCTTGGGTGATGACGAACGAATCATGGCTGCATCAGAATTGGCTGGACTACTTGCGCCTTCATGTCGGTTTCGACCTGGTGGGTAACGATGATTTGGACAGCAAAGCTTCCCGGACTTATTTTGTAGCTCAGAAACTGTTGAACCAGGCTGCCGGACTTACTATGGGAAATATCGGTAACACGCGTTTGCAATGGGAGACCACAGCACGCTGGACGGCTGGAGTGAATCTTTCTTTGCTGGATAACCGTTTGACTGCCGCGTTCAACTACTTCCACGGCACGACTTCCAATTTACTTGGACTGAGCCGTCTTTCGTATATCAGCGGCTTAAAGACCAACTGGACCAACAGTGGAGAGATGAAGAACCAAGGTTTCGACGTCAGCTTGTCGGCTCGTTTGCTCGACTTGAAAGATTGGAAATGGAGTTTAGGTGCCAGCGCGGGACATTATAAGAATGAAATCACATCTTTACCGGCTTCTTCCGGTTCATTTACCACAGACCTATATGGGGCAACGATACTGTCATTGGTCGGTCGGCCGGCCGGTGTATTCTATGGTTACAAGACCGACGGCGTATTTTCTACGACGGCGGAGGCCGAGGCCGCAGGGCTTTACCAAGTGGATGAGACCGGGATGAAGACTTATTTCCGTGCGGGTGATATGAAGTTCGTCGATAGGGATGGAAACCATGAAATCAATGCGAGTGACATGCAGGTGATAGGTGATCCGAATCCCGATCTTTATGGGAATATCTTCACCAATTTGCGTTGGAAGCACCTTTCGATGGATGTGGTGTTTAATTATTCTTGGGGTAACGACGTATACAATTACCAACGTCGCGTATTGGAAAGCGGTTCGCGTTTCCATAACCAGACTACAGCTATGTTAGGACGTTGGACTCATGAAGGGCAAGTGACCGACATTCCGCGGATTTATTATTTGGACACCCCGGGAAATACCCGTTTCTCCGACCGTTGGATAGAAGACGGTTCCTATCTCCGGTTGAAGAATATCACGTTGAGTTATTATATTCCCGTACGTTCCACATTCCTGCAAGGCATTACCGTGTGGGGAGCAGCCAATAATCTGGTCACTTTCACGAAGTATCTCGGGACGGATCCCGAATTCAGTGCGGGTAACGATGTACTGATGTTGGGTATCGATCGCGGTTTGTTAGCGCGGGGACGCAATTTCTCGTTAGGCGTAAAGATTAACTTGTAATGAAAACGATATAGATTATGGATATGAACAAAATATTTATCAACGGATTGGCTCTGCTTTTCGGAGCCGGGGTATCGTTCACTTCTTGTGTGGACACAGATTCAAGTTTGGTGGACTTCGGTCCCCGGCTTGATTCTCCTAACGACACGGTTTATTCTTTCTTAGGTATTCTGAACAAGATGCAGGGAATAGCCGACCGTACCGTTATATTGGGTGAGGTGAGAGGAGATCTGGTGGCATTGACCAGTTCGGCTACTACCGATTTACAAGAGCTGGCCGCTTTTCGGGCAGGTACGGATAATCGCTACAATTCTCCGTCGGATTATTATGCCGTTATCCAAAACTGCAATTATTATATAGCCCATGCCGACACTACGCTTTCGATGCGTGGCGAGAAGGTGTTTATTCGTGAATATGCCGCTGTGAAGGCTTACAGGGCATGGACTTATTTGCAGTTGGCCATCCATTATGGTAAAGTACCCTTCTTTACCCAACCTCTGATGACAGAAATAGAAGCCGACCCTTCCTTATATCCTAAATATGGTATGGAAGAGATTTGTAACTATTTCATTGAAGACCTGGCTCCATACGTAGAGACTGACTTTCCTCAGTTGGGCAGCAGTTTCAATAACTATTTTATTCCTGTAAGGGCGTTGTTGGGTGATTTGTGCCTGTGGGCCGGGCGTTATCGTGAAGCGGCGACTTATTACCACGATTTCCTGACGCATGTGGACAATCCCCGTCCGTTGGGGCAGAACAGTGTGTCGTGGAATAACAAGGATTTTCAGTCTATCTCAGATGGTTGGGTCGGGATGATATACAGTTCTTCTTCCAGACTGGCTTGCATTCCGATGGAGAGTTCTGAATATGACGGAATCGTCAGCGGGTTGGATGATATCTTCATGTCCACACAAGACAACAAGTATTATTATCAGGCGGATGGTTCCGCAGCTTTGGCTGAATTGTCGGCCGCACAACGTTATGTGATGGTCTACACAGACCCGGCCACACAATTGCCCGACACCATCTCGCCGGCAGACATGACAATCGATTATGCCGACGACCGTCAAAAAGGTGATTTGCGTTATTTCAGGACCTTGCAAACTACCAACTCGGCGGGAACGGACGGATTTTCCGAACGGTTCCTATCGAACAGGAAAGTCAGCGTTTCCGAGATTATGACCTATCGTGTGGCCTCTCTCTATCTTCGTATGGCGGAAGCCTATAACCGTGCCGGACTTCCGGAATCTGCATTCGCTATATTGAAATACGGACTGTATACCGATATGATTAACGAACATATCAGTGCTGCCGAGCGTAGCCGGGCGGGGAACTTGTTAAACTGGAGCCAATATGAATTCGACGAGACCAACACGCAGGGCGTACATGCCAATGGTTGTGGCGACACGGAGGCCGATACGCTGTATGTCATTCCGGAAGGGTTGGCTGATTTGAACGACAGTATCCGTTTTGTGGAAGATAAGATTTGCGATGAGATGGCGTTGGAGTTGTCCTTTGAAGGGATGCGCTTCGGTGACTTGCAGCGCATGGCACTTCATCGTGGTGAGCCGGAGTTTTTGGCTCGTAAGATTGCCGGGCGTAATGGAGAATCCGGCTTCGATACGGAACTATATGGGCGGCTTTGCGATAAAAATAACTGGTATTTGCCTTTAGAATAGGATGGTAAGTTATTGATATACAAGGCTGATTTTAAAATGTAACATGAGCAAAAAAATGTGATACAAAATGTTTTGGAGGTGATTCCGGCAAAGGCTAACTTAGCCCCCGGAATCTAAATCCAAACAGAAAAAGTGACAAGTAATTTATAGTATTAATCTTAAATTGAAGTTTATGAAGAAAAGAAACTTTATGACTTTGTTGGGGTTGGCCGGACTTGGGCTGGCGGCACAGGCGCAAGTTGTGGCCACTCTCGGATTCGAGGAAGGGGATGCGCAATTTACCAATCCCGATTCAACACAGTTCGACAACTTCTTCGCCGACCACATCAACCTTTATGCTGGGGATGTGTGGAATGAAAAGTGTGAGGACGCACATTCTGGACAGTATGCTCTGGAAGCAGCCAACGGCGATGCTGCAAAAGGCAATCCTTGGGATCGCGGACTTAAATTACGTGGTTTAAAACTCGAGCCGGAAACTTCCTACCGTGTGTCTTTTTATGTAAAAGCGAGTGAGACTTTCCCTTGGAAAGCGGAGGATGGTACAGAGACCAATGAGCCTACGGGTATCAAGTCCAGCCTCTCGGTGGGTAAGGAAAATCTGGAAGCTCCGTTTATGTCGCAGGGCGGGACCCAGTATTACTATAACTATACTGAGGGTATGACCGGTGACTGGAGACGTATTTCGTTCGTGTCCTATTTTTCGGGATGGGATGTACAAAATCAGTTCTTCGACCAATTCGATGATAATATCTACGAGATTAAGGTGAACGATCCGAATGATGTGACGAAGAACGATACCGTTTATTGGAAAGAAATCTACGGGCTTGAAAAGTTCCCGGAAGAGTTCTTCCTGACCATCAACATGTACAACCCCGGTACATACTATCTGGACGACATTAAGATAGAAAAGGCAACGATGGCCGGGTGTACTTATAATTATGACTTTATCAAGGTCGATTTGGGATATCCTACGAACATCGACGATTTGGCAAAGGCCAGTACTGACCCGGCCGGTATTTATCTGTTGCCCAATTCTTGTGTGAAGGTAATGGCAGGCGATCAGGAACTCCCGATAATGAGCGTGGAAGGTAAGCAAGATGGTTATCTCTACATCTTTATCAAGAGTGAGGATCCGTCCAATCCGTTCGATTTTTCGTCTATCAATGCCGACGAGGTGCGCGTAAGCTTTACACCTCCGGCCGATTGTCCTATCGTGTACAATACCGATCAGCGGCCAAGTATGGATGTGGAAAGCGAGATGACGGTGCTGCCTTTCGAAAGCGAGGCCATTTATTTGGATGGAAGTCTGGACGAGTATCCCTATACTTGGGCAGAGCCTAAGTTCGTGTCTTCGGTTCCGGAAAATGGCAGTTTTGAATTGGATGCTGCTACCTTAGACCAAATCATGGTGACTTACGACCGTGAAGTGGATCTGTCTACAGCTTCTGCTACTTTGAAAAGCAATGGGGTGATTGTGTCCGACCTGACTCCGGATATGACACTTTCCGACGACAAATGTTCTATTCTGGTTCCGGTGAACGGTTTGGAAGACGGAGAATATGAGTTGGTACTCAATGGTGTGGCTAATGCTTTAAGTGGGGTAGCTACTATTGAAGACCAGACCGTGAAGTTTGCAGTGGGTAAAGATTATGATGACTCTAAGTCGGAAGTCGTTTACCAACCTGATTTTAGTGAAGCCGGTGCCGGAACCATGCCTGTGGGATGGCTCACAACGTTCTACGAAGGAGGAAACATGTTGGTACACGATTATGGTGTGTATGAAGATGGAACTATATGGAATTATAATTATGGTGGGAAGAATCCGCATAACCATTATGGTGGAAGTCGCGTGATGACGGGATTTTCAGGTGACTTCACTTCTGCCATTTATTGGGGGCCGCGCGAAGGACCGACCGGAACTTTGACATTTGGCGAGCAAGTAAAAGACTATATTTTGGAGGATGGTACCGTAGACCCGGAAATGGATCCTGCCATAGGTTTGAAACTTTCTCCTCGTAAACACCAGATTACTTTCTTGATGGCCGGATGGAAAGGCAATCCTGATTTCAATTTTACTCTTGAGGATTTGGATGGTAATGTGATTGCACGCTTTGACAATGTGGTTGCTTCGCCGGACGTAGAAGGTGGAGAAGGCCCTAATGGAAAGCATGTAGAAGGCAGTGTCAAAATGACAACGGACTTCACTGTACCCGAAGAAGGATATTACATGTTGAAGTTTACCAGTGAAGGTGCATGGAAAGAGTATTTGATGGCAAACGTGAAGTTGATAACCAAACCTTCCGATGCGGCTTACTATAAGCAGTTGTTGGGCGAGGCTTTGGACAGTGCCAATGTGGTGTTGGCAAATGCTGCCGATGCCGTGTATGACGGTGATACGAAGACGGCTTTGACGAATGAGGTGAAAACGGCCAATGAGACTCATTTCACTTCTCCGTCGGTGGTGAATGGTGTCATTGACAAATTGTATGCTTTGGCCGGTGCCTTGGAAGCCCGCATAGAGAACATCGACCAATACGGAGTAGCCGTTTTGGATGCACAAAACGCTATGGCTAACTTGGTGGGTACGAAATATGTGATGGCCGACATGTACGTGGAGAGCGAGGCTTTAGTCAATGAATATAAGGACGTGAATCCTTCTACGCTTAGCGATGAAGTATTGGTTGATGTGACTCCGAAATTGGTCAATGCCGCTGCCTTGATTGCAAATACGAAGGATTGCGTGGACGCATTGGCTTACCGGACAGTGAAAGCGGCTGAAACAGCGCGTACATTGGGTGCAGAGCCTGAGAGTGCCATTGTGGATGGTGAAAATGCTGTAGATGATAACGATGATTTGGTTGGGCTTTTGAACTATGCCAATCGTCAAACCATCTATAAGATTTTGGGTGAGACCGGTACGATTGCGGATGAACTGAAGACTACCATACAAAGTGAAACAGAAGTAGACGAGACTACGCAAGACTACAAAGTGCTGATTTCCGGTGTGGAATTTACCAGCTTTATCAAGAATCCGCATTTCTACACCTTTATGACGGCCCGAGATACGATTGATAATGAAAATACTCCGGGTTGGACTGCCGACGGAAATATCACGGTGAGAGATGGTGTCGGTACTTATTTTGCAGACGCGACTCATCCGGTGGTTAATTCAATGGTTAATGCTTATAAGAACCAATACAGCATTTATCAGAGCATCAGCGGACTCCCGGTGGGTGTATATGACATTCATTTCAGAACTCGTACTGCTCCCGGAAAGATTGGTGTGAACGACGAGACCGGACGTCCGGATATGTTCATTTGGGCATCTACTACAGAAGGAGATACACTCTATACTGCATTTGTAGAAAGCGATATGATTTGGGATATCGGTTGGGGTGGAAAGACTACGGTGATTAAGAATGTGACGGTGGATGAAAATACTGTCCTTACCATCGGAGCTAAGGAGTCTTATACTTCCGGTAAGAACGTGAATGAATCCGGCGAAGATGCAGGCCCGTGGGATACGAACACTTACGTGGATGATGCACGTCTCTTTATGGTTGCCCCGTTGGAAGGTTTCGATTATGCCAAGGCGTATGCTGACAACATTGACGGCGTGAAGGCTGCCGAGGCCGTGTCTTACGAGTATTACACCGTAGACGGCATGAAGCTCGAACGTCCGATGAAGGGTGTGAACTTAGTGAAGATCCACCGTGCAGACGGAACGACCGACGTGAAGAAGGTAATCGTGAAATGATAGGTATTAGATAAGCTTTATATTTAATTTTCACTCAGACAAGAGGGAGGCGGCCGGTATGAGGAAGCCTCCCTTTTTCTTTGGGTTGGGGAATAATTGATAAGACAGGAATTATGAAAAGTTTGAATCTGATGAAAGCGGTCCTTTTATGCTTCTCGGCCTTCATGCTGCATGCGTTGGAGGGGCAGGGCAAAGGCTATTACGTTTCTGCCGCTGCCGGGGATGGCGGTGATGGGACGCACGTCCGGCCGTTTAAGGACATACAAGCGGCGGCTACCCTCGCTGAGGCCGGTGATACCGTGTATGTGACCGGCGGTTTGTATGTGGCGGACGGCCTGAAACCCGGGCATTCCGGTAGCGAAGGCCGTTTTGTCGTATTTCGCCCTCTGCCGGGAACGGGCGAGGTGGTAGTGCAGCATCCCGACGTTTTGCCAGGGGATTATAGTGCGGTGTTCGACCTTTCCGGATTGAAGTACGTTTGGATCAGTGGCTTCACGTTCCGGGATTTCAAGTATGCCAAGTGTGCCGTATCGATGAACGGGAGCGAGGGATGTGTAGTGTCCCGTTGCCGGTTTGAACGGTTGGGGCATCCGGAGGTGGCCGCATGGAATGCCAATTCTGTGATTTGGATGGGGAACGCCCGTGGAAATGCGGTGGTGGACAATGTGTTTGAAGACATCATCGGGGACGGGGTATCCATTAACGGACAGCAATGTAACGGCAATCTGGTGGCTCGGAACTCTTTTACGCGTTTCAGTGGCAAGAAACGCTCGTGGGGCGGAGAGAGCCTTTTCACACGGTGCATCGACGTGCAGGATATGTCGGACGGGAACAATACCGTTGCTTTCAATTATTTTACAGAGGTACCTACCTGCATTTGGCTCGATCGCGACGGAAGCCGCAATATCTTGCTCCGGAACAGAGCGCATGCCTGTCGGGATTTTATATTCAATGAGTCGCGGTGTACGGAAAACATGGTGTCGGAAAATATAGGAGCCAATCTGGAAGGGATTGCTTATCAGACCGCACGTTACGAAACGGGATGGACGGCCGATGCACAATGGACGAATAATGTGGCATTCCGTTGCAAGACGGGTTTCTTCATCCATAAGTCCCGGCGCGACCGGTTGCGCAACAACATCGTGTATGATTGTTCGGGGTATAACGTCGAGCTTTCCGATTCCGCATACGATTCCGGTCCTCATGTGTTTCTCGACAATTTGGTATATACGCCAGGAAAGACGAAATCGTTGAAATTATGCGGTACGGAAATGTCGTTACGTGCGTTTCAGACACGTCTCGGTGGAGAAGGCAATCTGGAGACGTCCCCCGGATTTGTCTCGATGACTTACGGACAGGAGGATTTCACGCTGAAAGAGGGTAGCCGGGCTAAAGGACACGGTTATGGCGGAGTGGATTTGGGGGTATATCCGGTGTATGGGGTGGTTCCGACGGGGCCGGAAGAGAGAAATGACCCTTTCGCAGTGCAAGCCGGTTTTGACGCGTATGCCTCACACCTCGAAAGGGGAGCAGAGATGTCTTTCACAGTGCGGCTTTCACATGCTTGCCGGGAAGAACTGTGTTTGGCTTTACAGCCTGTGGCCGGAGAAGCGCGGGCCGGAGAAGACTTCATCCTTTCGACAGATGAAGTGGTTTTTCTTCCTGGTGAGACTGCAAAGAGTTTTACGGTAGAGGGTGTAGGTACCTCGCCGTATGATGAGTTGCTGGCTTTACGCCTTGTGCCCCATTCGGATGAGGTGGGCGTGTGTGGAGGTCTGACGGTGGTACGGATAAAGAAAAATATGGATTCAGAACCGGAGTCTGTGGACGGAAACGTACAGTATGATGAGGCTTGCCGGATCTTCTTCGAACGTGGAAGCGGAAAACTGAAGGTGGAATGGCCAGACGAGAAGTTTACAGTGGGTATTTACCGTCATGATGGCCGTTTGGTTCATAGCGATGGTCTGGCCGATGGAAGCTATGTTTGGGATATGAACCGTATGCCCCGGGGAATTTACATCGTGAGTGTAAAGAGCCGGAAAGGAACGTCAACGAAGACTGTTTGTAAGTAACGTGAGTTCGATATAAGAAAAAAACAGGACACGCAAGCGGAAAACGGCCTTCCGACGGGCTTTTATTCGCTTGCTTGTCAAAGCATCGCCGCAACCTTGCGGATGTTTTCCAAGATTGCGGACAGCTTGCCATCGTGCCGGGCTGTCTGCATGTCGTAGTCGGATTGCATTCCCCGCCAAAATTCGGCATTTATACCCGTTGCCGCCTCAATTTTCAAGGCATATTCGGTGGTTATGGGGCGTTTGCCGTTTACCACCTCGTTAAACACGGAATATGAAACACCTATCGTTTGGGCAAATTTCCGCTGTGAAAGCCCTCGTGCCTCTAACTCGTCTTTCAGTATTTCGCCCGGATGTATGGGCGTGGACGGTTGCAACTCGTGCGGCGCATAGATTCTCTTTGCTGTTTCCATATCGATTACTTGTAATGGTTGCTAATATCCAACAATCGGCACACGGTTATTATTTGTTCGTTCACTACGTCCCTAACGGTAAATTCAAGTCGGTATTGTCGGTTTATCCGTACCGATGAAATGCCTTTTTTGTCTCCTTTCAACACTTCGTAATTAAGCGAATTGAGGCGGTACAGCATTTCAACATTGATGGCACGTTTAAGAGACGCAACCGCCTTTTGATACCCTTTTATAACTTCGGGCTGATAGCGGTGCTTTTTGTCGCTTGTGCGTCCTTGCTCGAACAATTCACGCAGGTAGTCTTTATCGAATTCTATAAACATAGTGCCTGGCCTGTTTGAGGGCAAAGATACCTATTTTGTTTGATATTCGCAAATTGTCGAACAAATTTATAATTTGTGTACTTGTCGGGAATCCGTCATCTCCCACACCTCCCCAAGAGTTTTGCAAAAAGACCTTTCATCTTTCAGGTTATGGGGTAACCGGTTGTAATATAATTTATTACGGAATGAAGGATGAAGAGAGTATCCTTCAGTTTTCTTTCAAGGCAGAGAACGATGAAAAGTTCTCTGCCAAACGTTTTTTCAATCTCAGCCGAATGATTTTTCGTTTTCAGCCAAACGATTTTTCATTCTTAGCCGAACGAAATGAGGCGTGGCTGAAGGATGCCTGAAGCATCTTTCAGTTTATAATGCCAATGTAATGAGGAGATTATGGTGTAACCTGAAAGATGAAAGGTCTTTTTGCAAAACTCCTGGGGAGGTATAGGGAGACAGATTTCCTGTTTCCGGAAAGGCTCTTCATGCGTTTGGAAAATCATGTATCGCAGAGTAAAATGCGGTTGTTGTCGGAGGAGATGTTTTGCAAGGGATACGAACGGTGCGAAAAAAGGTTTGGACGTTGAGTGTCAGTGGAGATAGAAGTTTATCTCTTAAGAAGAGAGCAACCCAATGATATATACAGTTGATAATAAGGTTTGAAGAAGCCCCAGACGAATTGTTATTGCATAACAAAAAATTCTTTTTTTCAAATGCTGCGAAAAAAAATCTTTTGGAATGGAGTTAAAATCAGTTTTTTTCCTATAACTTTGTGTAATGGTTGCTCTCTTCTTAAGAGATAAACCGATGGCGGAGCGTTTTCAAGACCGGAACACAATGCAGAAAGTACAAATGAAGAATACTGTTTAATTAAAGCTTATATCTAAATCTATGAATTGGAAAAAAAATCTCTTAAGCTTTCTTTTGGGACTATCGGGAGTCTTTATGAAAGCACAAAACCCAGTCTCTTTTACTTCAGATCAGGGACTGTCGAATACCTGTATCCGTTCCATCATGGAAGACAGCCGGAAAAATGTGTGGATTTCTACGCAAAGCGGCTTAAACCGTTATGACGGTGTGAAGATGAACGTTTATCGGCATAAAAAAGGTGAAGCCGGAACTTTGGGGCATGACATGGTAAGTTGTGCGTTGGAAGTGGAACCCGGTTCTGTGCTTGTCGGAATGGAGTCCGGCGTGCAGATGTACTCTTATGATACGGACCGGTTTACCGATGTTCCTATTATCGTAGTCGGGGGCGACACCATCCATGCCCATGTAATTTCGATGACCAAACTGAGCGGAGATTCTATTTATGTCTGTACGGCCGGATACGGACTTTATCGCCTGTGTGAGGATGAGGATGGAAAGAAGTTCCTGAAAGAAATGAGAGATTTTCCGCCGGCTAAGGTCACTCTTTTGCAGATATTTGAAGACCGTGAAAAGAGAGTCTGGTTTGTAGATGCGGACGGAGGGATACATTGTTCGAAGGGTGGAAAACTCCGTCGGGTGGCAAGCTATCCCGGGGCTATCGAACTTTGTCAGAGTTCGTCCGGACATCTTTATCTGGCCACGGCTCATGACGGGTTATTGTGTTATTCCGAAAAAGAAAATCGTTTTTATGATGTTTTTCCGGAAAGCCGCCGTTACGTGATGGCTTCCATAAATCCCGGATTGGAAGGACAGATATTGATATCTACCGACGGTGACGGGCTGAAAATCTATGATGAAGCCACCGGACTTATTACGCAGAGCAATATCCGTACGTATGAATATAACCTGGCTACGTCTAACGTGAAGGATGCCATTGTGGACAGCGATGGCAATACATGGGTCGGAGTCTACTGGAAAGGCGTATTGGTGATGCCCGACATGGCGACCAGTTTTGAATATGTGGGGCGTCGCTCGGTTCAGAAGAACACGATCGGTACGAATTGTGTGACATCTATCACCGGCGACGGACATGGAAACCTTTGGTTGGCGGCCGACCACTGCGGGGTGTATCATCTGGCTCATGATGGCAGCAGCAGTGTCCATTTCAAACCGGGTGTGGTGAAGACGATGCCTTCCACGGTGATGAGCATGTTGGAGGATTCGGAAGGAACTTTATGGTTGGGTTCTTCGTGGTCGGGTGTGGCGAAGATGGACAAGCATACCGGAGAGTGCGTCAACCTCGGCGCGTGGGTGAAGGGTGGAAATAAAATACCGAATGCTTACACGATGGTGGAAGACGGTTATAAGAATATATGGATAGGGACGATGGGTAGCGGGCTGTTCCGTTACAGTTTGCTTACGGGAGAGTTGACACAATATAAGATGTTGGTCGATAATACGGTGGTCTACCCTTATCAGATTCTGAGAAACCTTTATGTGAGGACGCTGTTGGTACATGGTGATTTCCTTTATGTGGGTACGGCCGACGGGTTGGAGGTGTTCACTTTGTCCAAAGGAGGAGACATCCGTTTACGGGGGCGGTTTATGCTTAAAAGCAGCGTGCGCGACATGAAAGTGGATGCCGACGGAGTGCTTTGGGCTGCCACAACATTAGGACTTGTGCGTTTCGACATCGCGAACGAAAGCGTGAAGACTTATACCGTGGAAGACGGGTTGCCTATTAATTCCACGTGTAGCGTAGAAATCGCTTCCGACGGGAAAATATGGGTGAGCACGGACGATGGCCTGACCTGTTTTAATCCGGAGAAAGGAACCTTTGACAATTACCACATCGAAGACGGACTGCAAGGAAACGAGTTCAGCGTAAAGGCTTCTTATTCTCAAGACGGGATGCTGTATTTCGGTGGTATCAACGGACTGACTTTGTTCCGTCCGTCGGATGTGGGGAAGCAAGCAGGGATGGAGAAAGTGGAACTTCGTATGGTGGATTTTTATGTCAACGGTAAGCCGGTGCATGCAGGTGACCGTTCGGGACATTACACGATTATAGACCGTTGGCTTCCGCTGGTGGACGAGGTGAACCTTTCCCATCGTGACAAGTCGTTCAGCATAGAACTTTCCACGATGAGTTTCAGCAACCGGCGTGTGACGTATTACTACTGTATCAACAATGGCGATTGGATTGCGTTGGAGTACGGGCAGAACCGTATATCCTTTATCAATATGGAAACGGGTACCTATCGCATACGTATGAAAGCCGAGGCATACGGGGAGTCGTCCGAAGTGAAGGAACTGACGGTGATGGTACATCCCGTATGGTATTTGTCCCCACTGGCCGTTATGGTCTATTTCGTGCTGCTTCTTTTTATCTTTTATGTGGTACTTTTGCAAGTCAAGGAACATTTCAAGGCCAAACGGATTCTTGAAAAGCATCGTCAGGTGGAAGAACTGAATGAAGCGCGTATTCAGTTTTTTATGAACATCAGTCATGAAATACGTACCCCGATGACGCTTATTCTCAGTCCGCTCATGAAGTTGATGAAGTCGGACAAAGACGAAACGCATCAACGCAGTTATTCGCTCATATATCAGAATTCCCAGCGTATTCTCCGGTTGATCAACCAACTAATGGATGCGCGTAAGATAGAAAAGGGACAGTTCCGATTGAAGTATCATAAAGTAGAGATGGTAGGTTTCGTCAATAATCTCTATGAGTTGTTCGAAACCACGGCTCATAATCGCGGCATTGCGTTTACCTTTGTGCATGACATGGAGCGGATGGACGTTTGTGTAGATCCGCAAAACTTTGACAAGGTGGTGATGAACCTGCTTTCGAATGCGTTTAAGTTCACTCCCGATGGTGGTGTGGTCACCATCGAGTTGAAAGACGTGAGCGGTGACATACCCGGTGAACGGGATTTCAGGCTTTCGGTGACGGACAGTGGTGTGGGCATTCCCGACCAGGAGAAGAGCCGGGTGTTCGAACGTTTCTATTCAGGCAAATGGGGCGGAGATTATGTCGGTACCGGTATCGGACTGAATCTGACGAAATTGTTGGTAGAGCTGCATGAGGGGCGTATTTGGGCGGAAAACAATCCCGAAGGCCAGGGTACGCGTTTCATCGTGCAGATGCCTCAGGCGTTGGAGTTGCTGGAGGATATTTCGGATGGCAAGATGCCCCAAGCTGTTTATTCCGCGCCCTTGGAGGCGGAGCATGTGGCAGAGACGGTAGCCGAATTGCCGGAAGAAAAGAAAGGAGGAAGTAAGCACGGACGTATATTGGTCGTGGAGGACGAGACGACGATACGGCGTTATCTGCATGGTGAGTTTGCCGGGGAATATCATGTCAGTGAATGCAGTAACGGGCAGGAAGCTTGGGATTACATTATCCAGAACGTAGAGAAAGTGGATTTGGTCGTGAGCGATGTCATGATGCCGGTCATGGACGGTATTACGCTTTGTCGCAAAATCAAGGGGAGTTTCAATACGAACCATATTCCGGTGATTCTGCTGACGGCTAAAAGCGAAGATGCCGACCGTCTGGAAGGATTGTCCACAGGAGCTGATGCCTATATGTCCAAGCCTTTTAATATCGATATTTTGCGGCAGACCGCAGAGAACTTATTGAAAAATAAACGAAGATTACAGGGTAAATACGGTGTAGCCCTACAGGAAGAGAAAATGGATAAAATAGAATTGGTGTCTCCGAACGACCAGATGATGGAACGAGTGATGAAGGTGATTAACGAGAATATTTCCAGTCCGGATTTGAGTGTGGAGTTCATTGCCGATAAAATAGGTATCAGCCGGGTTCATTTCCACCGCAGGCTGAAAGATGCCACAGGATTGACTCCACGCGACTTCGTACGGAATATCCGTCTTTCGCAGGCGGCTAAACTTTTGGCCGGGAAGAATTTCGATATTACCGATGTGGCTATCGCTACGGGGTTCAGGTCCGTATCTACATTCTCTACGTGCTTTAAAGGATACTTCGGCATGACGCCTACCGAATATGCCCGTAAGAATGCCAAGACAAAAACAGAGTCGGAAAGAGAAGAGGATGAGGACGTTACTGAGGGACTGCCATAAACTATGGTCTCTTACGTAACAAAAAACTATGTGAAATGTAATATTCGCACATTTGTTACAAAATAGCAAAAATCCGTTACGCAGGAATAAACAGAAAAGGTTTATTCCTGCGTATTTTTGTTCCAGTAAATTCTTTTTGTTAAACTAAAAGTATGGAGAAATGTTACGAAGATTTTTGTTATTCATGTTAGTAGTCTTAGGGTTGGGGAGCGCGGCAAGGGCTACTAAAGTGTATGCGGACTTGTCTGTGGCTACGGCTGTGGGAAATGCAACATGGGATGCAACGGAAAAGACTTTTGCATGGACGGCTTCCACCTATGCTTATATGGTGCTTCCCGGGTTGGCTGGTGATTTGACGGAGTACACGCAGTTGGTTTTGGATGTAAAAGAGATGACGGCCCCTTTCCGAGTAGATTTTCAATTAGGAGGTGGGGAATGGACGACTGCTGTGGCTTATTATAATTTGACGACAGGGCTGAAAACCATAGATTTGTCTGAAAAGTTCACTGAGGAACAACTTGCCCAAGTGACGGCCGTTCGTCTCAATACCAATTCAGAATCCGGTTCTTTGAGCCTGAATGCAATTTATCTTGTAAAGCCTTTCAAACTGGAGTTCGATGAGACGGGCAAGGCCTATATCTATCCAAGTGATTTAGCCGAGGGTGCTACTGGGTTTACGATGGACGAACAAACCGGACTTATCACGAAATCAGAAGTTGGGAATGCGGGCATTACGTTTGAGTTGGGAGATGTGGATTTCTCAGGAGTCGTTAATATCTCTTTGAACGTAGATGTGACGAGCGAAGGTTACATGGATTTGATATGGCGCACGATTATATGCAACCAGACCGAAGATGTAGGTGCATGGTATTCTTCTAAATATAATATAACTTATACTTCCGAAAATCAAGCTAAGAGCGAGCATGTGAGAGAGATTCGCATAGAGGCTAATTCCGAAAGTACAGGTTCCATGAAACTGAACTATATTTGCATCACAAAGGACGTGTTGGCTGCATCGGACATAAAGAAAGTTTTGGCAGAAGATTTCAAGAATTGGACAGCTCCCGAGGGAGGAACACCTACTGGGAATCTTACTTACCCAGCTTATAATATAGGAACAATCCAATCTGCCGGTGGTACCATATACGGGGACGGCAATGTATACTACCTGAATTATGCCGACTTGACCGGTTGCTCTTATTTGAAATTGGTCGGAACGCCGGGATTGGCACTCCGTGTCCTGATGAACCGGATTACGGATGGCGGTGCCAATGTGGAAGTTAATCCTGTTATTGGCAATGATGGCACTGTTATCGTGGATTTAAGTACATACGATTATGTGCATCTGAATGCGATAAAACTTGGTTGGGGATCAGCTTCTGGGGTCATAGATGAGATAGGTGTCCATGTGGACGGTATTGATTATGTACTTAGTGGCTCCGGTGAACTGAATGCCAGTGCGCAAGCTGCTTTGGTTGATACAAAGGCAATGGTAATGGATGCCACGGGGCTTACTAATACAGAGGCTATGGAATTGTCTTCTGCCAACCCGAACTGCCTCTTCCTCGTGTCCGATGCTTCCAAGCTCTCCAACGAGAAGAACGTGTTGCTAAAGGGAGAAGACGGCACTTATGCCTGTGCCAACTTGGCTTTGGAAAGCGGATACTCTTTCCGTACTCCATACAGCTTTACTGTAGAGGCTGTCAGTGTGAAGAAAACGGTAGGCCCCAACTTCGGCACATTCGTATCTCCTTTTGAAGTGGCCGTGCCCGAAGGCTGCAAGGCATACAACCTGACGAGCGTGGACGAAAACAACGTAGTGACAGGCGAGGAAACGGTAACGGTTACCGCTAACAAGCCCGTATTGCTGGCTGGTGACGGCGAATGCACGTTTGAGGCAGAGGACGTGACCGTGGAGGCTACCCCCGCATCGTTGGTGAACGGCATCCTGAACGGTGTGTACGAATCAGGTATTACAGCTCCACAAGGAAGCTACGTGCTTCAGACGCAGGATGACGTGACGGCTTTCTACAACGTGGCCGAAGCCGATAAGCAGAAAGTAACTCCCTTTACAGCTTACCTCACCTTGCCTACTGCTGCTGGTGTGAACGCTCAATCACTATCTATCGGTTTCGATAACGAGGGGACCACCTATGTGGATGCTGCTGCCTCTGAAGGGACTGTTGCCGTGGAAACCGTCTACGACCTGCAAGGCCGCAAGTTGGGAACTCCGATAAAGGGCGTCAACCTGCTGAGACTGTCGGACGGAAGCGTGAAGAAAGTAGTCATAAAATGAGTAATAACCTTATAAAAACAAAATCAGATGAGAAAAGCATATCAAACTCCCGTTGTGGAAGTGACAGAATTGGATGGCGATAGACATATATTGTTGGTTGCTAATTCTCTTCCGGGTGCAAGTGAGCTCCCCTCGGATAATGAACAAGGAACTCAAACCAATGTGAATATTTGGGACGATATATGGTAAAAGGAATAAGTCTTTTCATATAATGTTAGTTAGATTTAGAATGCGGAGTGCGCTGGGAAGTGATTCCCGGCGCATTTTTTTGCATAAATGGAAGAAATGAGAGGATTTTGTTACTTTATCGCAAAAGTGTGATACATACAAAGAACTTAGAAACGGGCTTTTAGCGTAATTTTGCAAAGAAACAAAAGGGTTAGGTTATGAAAAGTAATATCGTGAAAATGTGTCTCTGTGCATTCTTCTTTATTGGGGGGATGATATTTGCACGGGCTATGCAAGTGGATTATATTTCTTTTAAGCCGTCTGTAGGGGCTTTCAGTCTTTCGGCCGATGGCCGGGTTGCTACGATCTGTGTGGATACGGCGGATTATAAAGGAGTACGGCTTGCGACTCGTAATTTGGGTACGGATATCGGAAGAGTGACCGGTACGGCGGCTGATGTCAGTCTGTCTTTGTCCTCAAAACGGGGAGTGGTGGTAGCCGGAACGATCGGCAAGAATAGGCAAATCGATGAATGGGTGAAGCAAGGGAAGCTTGACGTGTCGGCCATTGAAGGAAAATGGGAAAGTTATTTGATACAGACGGTAGACGGAAATCTCGTGATAGCAGGGAGCGACAAGCGTGGTACTATTTTCGGCATATACGACCTGTCGGAAAAAATCGGTGTGTCGCCGTGGCATTATTTTGCCGACGTGCCGACTCAACGGCATGCAGAATTGTATGTGAAACCGGGACGTTATGTGCAAGATTCTCCCAAAGTGAAATATCGTGGTATTTTCTTGAACGATGAATGGCCGAGCCTTGGAGGATGGGCTTCCAAAAAGTTCGGTGGGTTCAACAGCCGTTTTTATGCGCACGTGTTCGAACTGTTGCTTCGGTTGAAAGCCAACTATATGTGGCCGGCCATGTGGGCCAGTTCGTTTTATGAGGATGACCCGGCGAACGGGCAGTTGGCCGATGACATGGGTATCGTGATGGGTACTTCGCATCATGAACCGATGATGCGTCCGCATAAAGATTATACCAAACGCCGGAAGGAGGTCGGTCCTTGGAATTATGCTACGAATAAGGAGGGTATAGATGCTTTCTTCATCGAAGGGGCGGAACGAAGTCGTAAATACGAGAGCATCGTGACCATCGGGATGCGTGGCGATGGAGATGTAGCCATGGGAGGCGGCACGGATGAGGAGAATATGGCTGTATTGTCGGATGTCATTAAAGGACAACGTGAAATACTCGGACGGGTACATGGAAAAGACCCGGCCGAAATACCGCAACTTTGGGCTGTGTTTACGGAGGTGCAACGGTATTATGACAAAGGTTTCAAGGTGCCTGACGATGTGATGCTGCTTTTCTGTGATAACAACTGGGGATATATCCGTAGGGTAGGACCTTGGCAGGAACAGCGGCGCAAAGGGGGGATGGGATTGTACTACCACGTCGATATGAACGGCGGACCGTGGAACGACCGGTGGATTAATACCACGACCATACCCAAGTTGCGCGAACAGTTCAATTTAGCTTACCAATCGGGAATAGATGACTTGTGGGTTGTGAACGTAGGAGACCTGAAACCAAAGGAATTGCCTATTGATTTTATTATGCGTTATGCTTGGAATCCCGATGCGATACAGGCCGATGAGACAGATGATTACCTGCGGCGGTGGGCGCAGCAAAATTTCGGGGAGGCGCATGCGGAGGCAATTTCAGGGTTGGTGGCCCGTTATTCCAAATATAACCTGTGGCGGAAACCTGAAGTGCAGTCTACGAATATATTCAGTGTGGTAAACCATTGCGAGGCCGACCGCGTGACGGATTTGTGGCGTACGCTAGCCCACGAAGCCGACTCGGTGGGACAACTCATGCCTCAAGCATATAAGGATGCTTACTATCAGTTGGTGCTTTATCCGGTCAAAGCTTCGGCCGGAGTGGCGGAAATCTATTTGGCCGCAGCAAAAAACCGGCTTTATGCTCGGCAGGGACGCGTGACGGCGAACGATTATGCGCGGCGAGTAGAGGAATTGTATACGGTTGATACAGCCATGACCGCTTATTATAATAAGGTGTTGGCCGGAGGTAAGTGGGAAAAGATGATGAGCGACATTCATTTGGGATATACCAAATGGTCTATGCCTAAAAGAGATTCCGTTCCGCAGGTGGTGCGTGTGGAGCCTTTGTCAAAGCCTACGATGGGTGTGGCTGTGGAAGGTTGCGAAACGCTATCGCCGGAAGGAGAATTGGAACTCCCCGTTTTTGATAATTTCGAGAATCGCAAGTATTACATCGACATCTTCAATCGGGGAACGGGGACATTCGATTTTAAGGTCAAGACAGACGAACCTTGGATGGACGTGAGTCTCCGAAAAGGGAAGGTGGAGACGGAATCCCGTATTTGGGTCGGTATAGATTGGACGAAACTGAAGGCTGGAGAGACGGAAGGTATACTTTATATTTGTAGGGAAAGGGAACGTGTGCCGATAAGGCTTCGTGTCGTGAAAGCTGACCTGCCTGTTCCAGTGGAAGGACATTGGTTCGGAAATGCTTGTGGAAATGAGTTTTCCGTTCCCGCATGGCAGTTCAATGCCTGCCACCCCGGACGATATGCAAAGTGGACTTTCCTGCCCGATTTAGGACGTGGAGAGGGATGTATGGGATTGTCTCCGGTCACGGCACCGTCGGCTACTTCTTTCGAAGACGCTCCGTGTCTGGAATATCAAGTGTATTTCCCGAAGACGGGGACACAGACCGTTTGTCTCGGTGTCCTTCCCACGCAGGATGTGGTGCCTGAACGGGGGTTGCGATTGGCTTTTGGTTTGGATGGGGGTATAGTCCGTACGTTGGATGCCCGTCAGGGGTTCGTAGACACATTCAGTGAATATACCCCGAAGAACTTGAAAAAATCCCCGAAACTCAAACCGCTTCCACCGCGTAATAAAACATTGAAACTGATCAATGGGGATGGTTTCTGCCGCAATGAAATCTTCGACAATTTGCGTTGGCTCACAGCGGAGTTTGAGGTGGAAAAGCCGGGATTACATACGTTCAAGGTATATATGGTCGATCCGGAAATCGTATTGGAACAGTTGGTGTTCAACCCGGACAATACACACCCGAGTTATTTCGGTGCACCGTCGGTCAGACACCAGTAACGTTTGATAAGTATGAACCGATAAGAACGAGGTATGAAAAGAGGAAAATGGAATTCGAGAATAGTGTGGGCCTTTGTTTGGGGAACCATTATCATTTGTGGGACGCAAAACTCGTGGTCGCAAACCGCGATAAGTTCTATTTATAATGTGCCGATGGCAGAATATCCGAAAGTGGACGAGCAACGACGGGCACTCTTTCGTTTGTATGCTCCTGAGGCTCATGACGTGAAAGCAGATATCTGTGGAAAGAAATACCCTATGACGAAAGACAACACCGGGATGTGGACGGTAACGACCGACCCGTTGGTGGTGGGTTTCCACTATTACTTTTTCATTGTAGATGGGGTACAGGTAACCGATCCGGCTTCCGATTGTTTTTACGGGTGCGGACGTATGGCCAGTGGAATAGAGGTTCCGGAATCCCCAGAAGAGGCGGCATATTATACTTTTAACAAATCCATTGCCCATGGGCAGGTGCGTGAGTGCCAGTACTATTCCGAAGTGGAAGGGCAAGTGCGTCGTTGTTTTGTCTATACCCCGGCGGAATATGAGACTTCACCGAAAAGTAAATATCCGGTACTTTATTTACAACATGGTATGGGTGAAGATGAACGCGGGTGGCACGAACAAGGGCACATGGCCAATATTCTGGACGGGCAGATAGCAAGCGGGAAATGCAAACCTATGATTGTGGTAATGGATTACGGTGATTGCGGATACATTCACGGGACAAAAAAAGGAGAGACACGTGATGAGTTCGGTGCTTCTTTTGGTAATATCCTGTTGAGAGACATTATACCGTTTGTGGAGAAGACGTTTCGTGTAAAAACAGACCGTGACCATCGTGCGATGGCCGGACTTTCGTGGGGAGGGCACCAGACTTTCCAAATCACGTTGACCCATTTGGATCAGTTCGCACATATCGGGGCTTTTAGCGGAGCTATCCTGATGGCACCGGGACAAAATATAACAGATGTGTATGGTGGAGTTTTTTCTGATGCTGATAAGTTCAATGAGCAGGTGCATACACTTTTCTTGGGACAAGGTACGGAAGAGGGTATGGGGTGCGATCGTATGAGCCAATCACTTAAAGAGGCCGGTATAAACCATGTATATTATGCCTCTCCCGCTACACATCATGAATGGCTGACGTGGAGACGTTGCCTGAATGAGTTCCTCCCTTTGTTGTTCAAGCAGTGAGGAGATGGAAGAAATCCATAGAAGAAGTTATAGAAGGTTGAATGAAAAAATAAGAAAATCACGAGATGAATACAAGGAGATGTTTGATTTTAAGCGGAGCCCTAATGCTTTCGCTTTGGGGCTACGGGCAAAGGCAATCTGAAAAAACTTTTGAGATGAAAGGCAATCCTATCATTACAGATAAGTTTACGGCCGATCCGGCTCCATTGATCCATGACGGAACCCTATACCTTTACGTGGGACATGACGAGGCGCGTGATGGGGAAATGTTCAATATCACGGAATGGTTGTGCTATTCCACGAAAGACATGAAGACGTGGACCGACCATGGGACAGTGTTGAAGCCTACAGATTTCTCGTGGGCCGTGGGCGAGGCTTGGGCTTCGCAAGTAGTGGAGAAAGACGGTAAGTTCTATTATTATACCACAGCACAGGCCGGCGATCCTTATCCCGGTAAGGCAATAGGTGTGGCAGTGGGCGATACTCCGACCGGACCTTTTAAGGATGCCATCGGTAAGCCGTTGATTACGGATGCCATGACACCGAATGGGAAAAGAGGTTGGTGGAATGACATTGACCCTACGGTTTTCATTGATGATGAGGGAACACCTTGGTTAAGTTGGGGAAACGGCACGTGTTTTTTAGTCAAACTTAAACCTAATATGACGGAGTTGGACGGGGAGATACAGGTGCTTGATTTGCCTCATTACGTGGAAGGTCCTTGGTTGCATAAGCGGGGAGATTTATATTATCTGACTTATGCTTCGATGGGAAAGGGGCGTGAGATGATGCACTATGCCACGGCGGAATCTATCAGCGGGACGTGGACTTACCGAGGTGCTTTGACAGGCATGGCGGAGAACAGTTTCACGATACATCCCGGAATCGTGGAGTTTAAAGGGCAATGGTATCTGTTCTACCATAATGCTTCGCTTGTGATCGGCAATCAGGCCGGAGCCACAGGTCGCAGGAGTGTTTGTGTGGACTATCTTTACTATATGCCGGATGGTTCCATGGCGTACGTGGAGCAGACGAAGGACGGAGTGACGCAACCTCCCAAAACGGCTGACGACGTATCTCTGATGGTCAATCCTTATCCGGAGGAACCGAAAGAGGTAAAGAAGTATGCAGTAAACGCCGACGGTGCGGTAAAATAATCTTTATACGATGAAATGATGAAGAAAATGGAAGTTGGAAAAAAATTGTTGGCCTTGTCTTTGGGTTGGTTTTCTATGGCTTTGTCTGCACAAAATCCGATAGTGCAGACGCATTATACAGCCGACCCGGCACCGATGGTGTACCGGGACACCTTATATTTATATGTGGGGTGTGACGAAAAGGATGCTCCCCGGAATGCCTACCTGATGCGGGAGTATCGCTTGTATACGACTACGGATATGGTAAATTGGACCGACCACGGTGCGGTGCTCCGTACGAGTGCTTTCGATTGGTCGGCGGGAGATGCCAGTGCGGCACAGTGCATTGAGCGGAATGGCAAGTTCTATTGGTATATTTCTTCGCAGAACAAGTTCAAGCCCGGCTCGTCCATTGGCGTAGCCGTTGGCGATACCCCCTATGGTCCTTTTAGAGATGCTTTGGGACGTGCGTTGGTGACGAACGACATGACGACATACGCCAAGCACAGTTGGGACGATCTCGATCCGTCCGTGTTTGTGGACGATGATGGTCAGGCGTGGTTATATTGGGGAAATGGCGTGTGTTACCGAGTCAAGTTGAAAGACGACATGGTGTCGTTGGATGGAGAAATCGAGGCCATCGACCGGAAGGACGCTTCGTCTTTTTCAGGGGGCTTTACGGAAGCACCATGGATTTATAAGAGGCAGGGGCGTTATTATTTGGTTTATGCATCAGGATTTCCCGAATCCATCCATTATTCCACGGCGAAGTCCGCCGGAGGAAAATGGACGGCACAAGGTGTGGTCATGCCGACGGAGAAAGGAAGTAACACCAACCATCCGGGTATTGTGGATTTCAAGGGACATTCCTACTTCTTTTATCATAATGATGCCTTGCCCGGAGGGCACAGCTATTGCCGTTCGGTGTGTGTGGAAGAGTTTGCTTATGGTTCCGACGGGACGATTCCGGAATTGCACATGACGCATGAGGGCGTGAAACAGGGTGTGGGCACATTGAGCCCCTACCGCCGTACGGAAGCCGAGACTATTGCGTGGTCGGAAGGGGTGACTTCTGCTGTTTCGGCAGAGAGAGGAATATATATTACCGGGATACACGATGGCGATTACATCAAGGTGCGCGACGTGGATTTCGGTGAAACCGGGCCGAAGAGGTTTGTGGCAGCCGCTTCAAGCCGTTATCACGGTGGTGAGATGGAATTACGCATAGACGGACGCGACGGAGAAGTGATAGGTACGTTGCGCATTCCTTATACCGGAGAATGGGAGAATTGGGGAGAATTTGCTACGGATGTGAAAAGCGTAACGGGAGTACACGATTTGTATTTCGTGTGTAAAGGGAAAAAGCCCCATGAATTGTTTAATTTTGATTATTGGTGTTTTAAATGAAAAAGAAAGATATGAAAATAGGTAAGTTAAGACATTGTATCGGGGGATTGGTTGGGTTGCCGATGGTGTTGGCGGCACAGAACCCCATTGTGCAAACCATGTACACGGCCGACCCGGCTCCGATGGTACACGACGGCAAGTTGTTTTTGTACACCAGTCACGACGAAGACGCGTCAACGTGGTTTGTCATGAACGAATGGAAACTGTATTCCACGACCGACATGGTGAACTGGACCGACCATGGGGCTGTGTTGTCTTATGAGACTTTCTCGTGGGCAAAAGGAGATGCCTGGGCAATGCAATGCGTGGAACGCGACGGAAAGTTTTACGCTTACGTTCCCGTGACGATGAAGTCGGGTGGCGGTGCTATCGGTGTGGCTGTGGCAGACAGCCCTTATGGCCCGTTCCACGATCCGTTGGGCAAGCCGTTGGCTCAGAGCAAACGGGGAGACATAGACCCCACGGTCTTCATCGACGACGACGGGCAGGCTTATCTGTATTGGGGGAATCCGTTCTGTTATTATGTGAAACTGAACGAAGACATGATTTCCTACAGTGGTGATATCGTCCGTGTCCCAATGACCGAGGAGGCATTCGGCAAGCGTGAGGGCAATGTGGCCGAGCGTCCTACGTTGTATGAAGAAGGGCCATGGCTCTACAAACGCAAGGACTTGTATTATTTGCTGTGGGCCGGAGGACCCATATCGGAGCATCTCGGTTATTCCACGAGCAAAAGCCCGACAGGTCCGTGGAAGTACGGTGGTGTGTTGATGCCTACCGAGGGGCGGAGCTTTACCAACCATCCCGGCATGGTGGACTATAAAGGGAACACTTACCTGTTCTACCACAACGGGGCTTTGCCCGGCGGCAGTGGTTTTACCCGTTCGGTATGCGTGGAGCAGGCGGAATTCAACAAAGACGGTTCGATTGTTCCGCTGAAGATGACCGCCGGGATAGAGAAGGGTTTGGAGACGCTGAATCCTTTCCGCAAGACGGAGGCGGGGACCATCGCTTTTTCCGAATGGATGAAAGCATCCCAGAACGAGGAAGTCGGTGTGTTTGTCAATGCCATGAAGGACGGGGCTTATATTAAGGTGAGGGACGTGGATTTCCGCAAAGAGGGTACTTCCCGCATCACGGCCCGTGTGGGCACGACGCACAACGGTGGTGTGACGATGGAAGTGCGTGCCGACAGCCGGGAAGGGCGGTTGTTGGCCACGTTGAAAGTGCCTATGACCGGAGGGGATAACCGTTGGGCATTGGTTTCTTCCGAAATAGAACGGATTACCGGGGTACATGATTTGTATTTCATCTGCAAAGGCGACAAGCCCGGCAGGTTAATGTACTTCGATTATTGGATGTTTTCAAAATAGTGGTTTTACACCTTAATTATATATAGGAGGATGAACGATGATACAAAATAAGATATGGAGATGGCCGTTGGCGTATGCCTTGGCATTTTCCGCTGCGGCTTGGTGCGAGGCGGCACCGTTGGGAATGCCCCGGGAGGAAGTACAGGCTGCGACGTTTAAGAATCCGGTGGTTTGGGCGGATTTGCCCGACCCCGATGTGATTCGTGTGGGTGATTATTTTTATATGGTGAGCACGACCATGCACCTGATGCCTGGTGCGCCGGTGATGCGTTCCAAGGACTTGGTGAACTGGGAAACGGTAAGCTATCTTTTCGATAAACTGCATGAAACGCCGAAGTATGACATGGAGGAGGGTACGGTGTACGGGCGTGGGCAGTGGGCCACTTCGCTCCGTTATCATGACGGCAGGTTTTATGCTTTGTTTTCTCCCAATGACGTACCTTACCGTTCCTTTGTATATACAACGGACGACCCGGCTAAAGGGTGGACGTTGCACAGCCGTATGAAGCACTTTCATGACGCTTCATTGTTTTTCGATGATGACGGGCGGGTGTATGTTTTTTATGGTACTGGGCAGCTCACGGAGTTGGAAGCAGACTTGTCCGGTGTGAAAGAAGGTGGGGTGGATATGACCTTGCAGGTTCGCGATGAGGAAGAGAAAGGTTTGCTGGAAGGTAGCCGCGTAATCAAACATGACGGAAAATATTATCTCCTGATGATTTCTTGGCCCAATGGTGGTAAACGCCGTCAATTATGTTATCGGGCTGATAAGATTACCGGACCATACGAAAAGAAGGTCATTCTGTGCGATAATTTTGCCGGTTTCCCCTATGTGGGACAGGGAACGATTGTGGACGATGCCAAGGGAAATTGGTATGGTGTGATTTTCCAAGACCGGGGTGGTGTAGGACGTGTGCTGACATTGTCTTCCTGTCATTGGATAGACGGTTGGCCTATGTTGGGTGATGAAGACGGGCGGGTACCCGAAACGATGGAAGTTCCAGTGAAAGGAGGACCGGTCATCCCCTTGGTCGTAGGCGATGAGTTCGACGGGGATAAGCTGAAGATGGAGTGGCAGTGGAACCACAACCCCGTGGATGAGGCTTGGACACTGAAAGAACACAAAGGATTCCTACGTTTGAAAACCAATAAGGTCGTGTCTAATCTGTATGAGGCCCGTAATACGCTTACCCAAAGGATGGAAGGGCCGGAATGTAGTGGACGTATTGCGTTGGAGGTCGGAGGAATGAAGGATGGCGACCGTGCCGGTTTGGCTGCCTTCAACGGGCACTCCGGTATTCTTACGGTAGAGAAAGAAGGGAAAGATTTGTTCTTGGTGATGAGCGAGGAAGTAGTTTCGTTGACGGATAAGGAGAAGAAAGTCACTGGGGTAGAACGTAAAGAATGCGCCCGAGTGAAGCTTCCCCGCGTGAAGAAAGTGTATCTGCGTGTCGATGCGGATTTCCGTTTGAAACGGGATATTGCAGAGTTTTATTACAGCACGGACAGCAAGGATTGGACGAAGATCGGTTCGGATTTCAAGATGCGTTTCGATTACCGGAAGCTTTTTATGGGTACGAAGTTCGGGATATTCAATTATGCTACGAAGTCGGCCGGAGGTTACGTGGACGTAGATTATTTCCGGTATGAAAAAGCCGAAAAGTGAAAATCGCGATTAAGCGAGCGCAGAGGAAAGCTTGCTTGCCTCTGCCGAGCGGGAGCGATTTATGCAAAAAGTTAGTGAGATTGAAGAATAACATGGCAGAAAAAGAAACAGAACGATGAAAAAGATAATATTGGGCATTTGTATGATGTGCGCTTCCGTGGGAGGATGGGCGCAAAAAGAGGGCGGAAAACCCGATCCGGATTTCTATGTCTTCCTCTGTCTCGGACAGTCGAACATGGAGGGGAATGCACGTGCAGAAATCCGGGATATGAACGGAGTGGACGAACGTTTCCGCATGATGGCTGCGGTGGACGATGCCGGACGGAAACGCGAGAAGGGACATTGGTATACGGCCATACCACCGCTTTGCCGTGCCAATACGGGACTTACTCCGGTGGATTACTTCGGGCGTACATTGGTGGCCACTCTGCCGGAGAATGTCCGTGTCGGAGTCATCAACGTGGCCATTGGCGGTTGCCATATCGAGACGTTTATGAAAGACAGCATATCCGGTTATGTGGCCCATCGTGCGCCGGACTGGATGAAAGGGCCGTTGAAGGCATACGGCAATAATCCGTATGAGCGCCTTGTGGAAATGGCACGGTTGGCTCAAAAGGACGGCGTGATAAAAGGTATCCTGGTTCATCAGGGCGAATCCAATACAGGCGATAAGGCATGGCCGGAGAAGGTGAAGACGGTCTATGAAAGTCTGTTGAAAAACCTCGGACTCAAGGCAAAGGACGTACCTTTATTGGCGGGGGAAGTGGTGCATGCCGACCAAGGCGGCGTGTGCGCTTCGATGAATAATATCATCCGGACGCTTCCGCAAGTGATTCCGACAGCGGATGTGGTATCCTCTGCCGGATGTACGTGCGCTACGGATTCGTTGCATTTCGATGCGGCCGGCTACCGTGAGTTGGGACGGCGTTATGCCGAGAAAATGTTATTCCTTTTAGGGAAGAATAGCCGTTAAAAATTGGAACTATATGCAAATGAACAAACTTTTAGGAACTTGCCTGCTCTGTGCTTGGGCATGGGGACAGCAGGCGAATGCGCAAGAGAGCATCAAGGTGGGCGACACGACCCGTAACATGATTACATACGCTCCCGAGGGGCTGCCTTATAATCGGCCTTTGGTCATTTCACTGCACGGACTGAACCAGGATGCCGACTATCAGAAAGGACAGGCAAATTGGGAGGCCGTGGCCGATACGGCCAAGTTCGTGGTGGTCTATCCCAATGGAGTCAACAAGGCTTGGGACATATCCGGCGATACGGATATAAAGTTCTTGGAGACGATTATCGACACGATGTACAATCGTTACCATATCGACCGTAACCGGGTGTACCTGTCCGGTTTTTCCATGGGCGGTATGATGACATATCATGCCATGGCACGGATGAGTGATAAGATTGCGGCCTTCGGTCCGGTGAGCGGTATTCCCGTAGACTACCGTAATCCTTCCGGCGGACGTGCCGTACCCGTCATCCATACGCATGGTACAGCCGATAACGTGGTATATTATAATGGAGATGCCAACCATCCGGATGGAGGATACGGAAGCATACCGGATTACGTGAAAAAGTGGGCAGCTTTTGACGGCTGTAACATGACTCCGGAGGTCATTAAGCCTTATCCCTCCGATAAACCGAACTCTGTGGCCGCTTATACCCGATATGTCGGTGGAAAAGACGGTGTGGAGGTCGTGCTCATTTCGATAGAGGGCAAAGGACATTGGCATTCCAACGACCCGGCCAGTGTCATGACGACGGAGGAAATCTGGAATTTCTGCAAGCGTTATTCGTTGGGGGAGAAGTAAATCTCGCGACGGTAACATTAGAAGATAAAAAGGGTTGGGATTTTTTTCTATATTGTAGGGCTAAAAACACTTATTTATATATCTTTGTAGAAGGTTAGGAAATATTGAAAAATCAAGTACGATGAAAAAGAATTTATTAGGGGTGCTGCTCCTCTTATGTAGTAGTGTGGCATGGGCCGGAGAACTGAAACTCTGGTACAGCAAGCCTGCTAAGGATTGGACGGAGGCTTTGCCCGTGGGTAATTCCAGATTGGGAGCTATGGTGTATGGCAGCACGGGACGCGAAGAATTGCAGTTGAATGAAGAGACGTTCTGGGCAGGTGCCCCTTACGACAATAATAACACAAACGCGCTGTACGTCTTGCCGGTGGTGCGGAATCTGATATTTCAGGGAAAGACACGCGAAGCCCAACGATTGGTCGATGCCAATTTCTTGGCACGCAAGGACGGTATGAGTTATCTGACTATGGGAAGTCTTTTCTTGGATTTCCCGGGACATGAAGAGGCTACGGACTTTTACCGCGATTTGAACATAGAGGATGCCACGGCTACCACCCGTTACAAGGTGGATGGCGTGACTTATACCCGCAGGGTGTTTGCCTCTTTCACGGACAGCGTGATTGTGGTGCGTTTGCAGGCCGACAAAGCCGGAGCCTTGGCTTTCACGGTGGGCTACGATGCTCCTTTAAAGCATGAGGTCAGCGCCGAAGGAGACCTGCTTACCATCACTTGTGAGGGAAGAGATCAAGAAGGCGTAAAGGCTGCTTTGCGTGCCGAGTGTCGTGTGAAAGTGGTCAGCGACGGCCAGACGACCGCCGAGGGAAAAAAATTGGAGGTGACTGGTGCTACGGAAGCCACGCTTTACTTGTCGGCTGCTACGAATTACGTGAACTATCACGATGTGAGCGGAGATGCGGCAGCCCGTGCCGACCGTTGTTTGCAGCGTGCCGTCCAGATACCTTATAAGAAAGCTTTGGAAAACCATGTGGCTTATTACCGGAAGTTATTCGGGCGGGTGCAGTTGGATTTGGGCGAAACGGCGGCTGCGTCGAAAGAGACGACGTTGCGTATCCGGGACTTCAGTCAAGGAAACGACCCGTCGTTGGCTACCCTTTTGTTCCAATACGGCCGTTATTTGTTGATTTCCTCTTCACAGCCCGGTGGACAAGCTGCCAATCTGCAAGGCATTTGGAACCGTAGTACGAATGCCCCTTGGGACAGCAAATATACCATCAATATCAATACCGAGATGAACTACTGGCTGGCCGAGGTGACTAACCTGAGTGAGATGCACCGGCCCTTATTCTCCATGTTGGAAGACTTGTCTGTGACGGGAGCGAAAACGGCACGTGAAATGTACGGCTGCGGGGGTTGGGTGGCTCATCATAACACCGACCTTTGGCGTATCTGCGGCGTGGTGGATTATGCGGCGGCCGGTATGTGGCCGAGCGGAGGCGCATGGTTGGCCCAGCATCTGTGGCAGCACTACCTGTTCACTGCGGACAAAGATTTCCTGAAAACCTATTATCCGGTATTGAAGGGTACGGCCCGTTTCTTTTTGGATTTCCTCGTCGAACATCCTTCCTACAAGTGGTGGGTGGTGTCCCCTTCAGTGTCGCCCGAGCACGGTCCGGTGACGGCAGGTTGCACCATGGACAACCAAATCGTGTTCGATGCCTTACGCAACACTTTGCTGGCTTCTGAGATTGTGGGCGATGATGCCGCTTTCCGCGATTCTCTGGCGCAGATGTTCGACAAGCTGCCCCCCATGCAAGTCGGGCGGCACGGCCAGTTGCAGGAATGGCTTCAGGATGTGGATGACCCGAAGGACGAGCATCGCCACATTTCCCATCTTTATGGCCTTTATCCCAGTAATCAGGTTTCTCCGTTCTTGTACCCCGAACTATTTCGGGCAGCCCGTACTACATTGGAACAGCGTGGAGACAAGGCTACCGGGTGGAGCATCGGTTGGAAAATCAACTTCTGGGCACGCATGTTAGACGGTAATCATGCCTATCGTCTGATAAGCAACATGCTTCAGTTGCTGCCCAGTGATGGCGTAGCGAATGAATATCCCGAAGGGCGCACCTATCCCAATATGTTCGATGCCCATCCACCTTTCCAAATCGACGGAAACTTCGGAGCGGCTGCCGGCATTGCCGAAATGCTGTTGCAAAGCCACGACGGGGCGGTACATCTGTTGCCGGCCTTGCCCGATGTGTGGAAAGAAGGTAGCGTGAAAGGTCTGCGGGCGCGTGGAGGTTACGAAGTGGATATGGAGTGGACAGATGGCCGTTTGTCTTTGGCTACCGTGCGTTCCACCGTGGGCGGCACGCTTCGCCTGCGTTCCTATGTGCCTTTGAAGGGCAAGGGTTTGCGGAAGGCATCAGGCGCATGTCCTAACGAAATGTTGTCACCGGCCGACATCAAAGAACCCTTGTTCTCTTCCGAGTTGAAAGACCGTCCGCAAGTGTCCGTGCCCGAAGTGTATGAATATGATGTGCAGACCCGGCCCGGAAAAACTTATAAATTCCGTGCCGGGTAAAGCATGGAATGGATGTTTGTTTGTAAAAGGTTTGTCTGTGCCGGATGAGTGTCCTGAGATTGATTTTTCATTCTCCTGAGATTGAAAAATCGTTCTCAGCCGAATGATAAATCAATCTCAGGAGAATGAAATGCAGTTTGGCGTACTTTTTCAAATGCTTGGCTATGAGGTGCTTATTTCTTTATGAGGCGAAACCTTTATGTACTTTTATATTCATATAATAAAGTGTAAGGATGAAAAAAGCAATATGGATAGGGTGGTGTTGGCTTTGTGGGGTCGTTTGGGGAGTGCAGGCTATGAATACGGATGGCCGGGAGGTGGTGAATCTGAACCGTGAATGGACATACCAACGGGGCGACCATCCGGGGGCGGAACGGACTGATTATGACGATTCGGCATGGGAGCATATCGGATTGCCTCATTCGTTCAGCATACCTTATTTCCTATGGAAAGATTTCTATACCGGTTACGGTTGGTATCGTAGGACCGTGGTGTTGGATAAGAGAGACTTGAGACGAGAGATCTTTTTAGAGTTCGATGGCGTATTCCAAGTCGCGGAAGTGTATATGAATGGTCACTTGGCTGGCACGCACGAAGGGGGCTACACCGGGTTTAACGTGCGCCTCACGCCATACGTGAAGGAGGGAAAGAACAACATTGCCGTAAGGGTAAACAATCTGTGGCGGGGCGACGTGGCTCCGCGCGGCGGCGAACATGTGTTTAGTGGGGGCATCTACTGCAACGTGCGTTTGGTGAAGAAGCCCTCCGTGCATATTGATTGGTATGGTACGTTTGTGACGACACCTACCTTGGCCGCGCATAAGGGACGTTCGTCATCGGTACGTGTACAGACCGATGTGCGCAATATGGCGGACGAGGGAGGACCATACGAATTGAGAGTACAGGTATTGGATGAGAACCGGCGCATCGTGACCGAACAAAAGGCTGTCCGGCACGTGGAAGCACAAAGTTCGGTACAGTTCGACTTAGTGACCGATGAAATAGAGGGCGTGGCTTTGTGGCATCCGTCGCATCCTCACCTGTATTCGGTGGTGTGTATCCTGTACAAAGGGCGTAAATTGGTGGATAGTGAAGAAGTGGCGTTCGGTTTCCGTTGGTTTGAGTGGACGGCCGACAAAGGTTTCTTCTTGAACGGGAAGCATTTCTTTTTCCGGGGTGCGAATGTACATCAAGATCATGCCGGATGGGGAGACGCTGTCACTGAGGAAGCCATGCGCCGCGACGTACGGATGATGAAGGAAGCCGGTTTTGACATGATTCGCGGTAGCCATTATCCCCACGCTCCGGCTTTTTCGGACGCTTGCGACCGTGAGGGCATGCTCTTTTGGTCTGAAGTCTCGTTTTGGGGTACGGCCGGCCCGAAAGTGGATGGCGGCTGGACGGCCAGTGCTTATCCCGTGAAGGAACAAGACATCGAGGGATTTGAGCGGAATGTGCTCAGGCAGTTGGAAGAGATGATACGCATTCACCGCAATCACCCTTCTGTGTTCGTATGGAGCATGTGTAACGAACCTTTCTTTACCGATGGGAAGACCATTCCGAGAGTTAAGTCGCTCTTGAAAAAGATGGTAGATACCGCTCATCGGCTTGACCCTACGCGCAAGGCCGCCGTGGGAGGGGCCCAACGGCCGTTGGGAAAAGACCGTATAGACGGAATTGGGGATGTGGCCGGATATAATGGTGACGGAGCGAACATCGCAGACTTCCAACAGCCCGGCATTCCCAGCGTGGTGACGGAGTACGGTAGTACGACCGCCGGGCGGCCCGGTAAATATATGGCCGGTTGGGGCGATTTGGGCCGGGACGAAGGTTGGAAAGGCCGTGAGTGGAGAAGCGGACAGGCGATTTGGTGCGGGTTCGACCATGGTAGTATTTTCGGAGAAAACATGGCGCGGATGGGTATCGTGGATTATTTTCGCCTTCCCAAGCGTGCATGGTATTGGTATCGCAATGAATATGGACATGAGGAGCCTCCTGCGTGGCCGCAAGAAGGAGTACCCGCACGTCTCCGTCTGGAAGCTTCGAAAACAACAGGCATTTTGGCCGATGGTACGGATGATGTGCAATTAGTGGTTACGGTGTTGGACCGAGACGGGCGTGAGTTAAGTAATAGTCCGGATGTCACACTTTCCGTGCTTTCGGGGCCGGGAGAGTTCCCGACGGGGCGTTCCATCACTTTTTCTGCCGATAGCGACATACGGATTGCAGACGGTAAGGCAGCCATGGCCTTGCGGGCCTATTATGCCGGACATACGGTAGTGGAGGCATCCTCGTCCGGATTGGAATCCGGGCGTGTGCAACTGGAGTTTACAGGTGCGCCGGAGTATGAAGAAGGCAAGTCCGTCCAGGTTCTTTCGCGCCCGTATGTACGCTTTGCTACCCATCGTGTGAAGCCTGAACTACAGACTTACGGCCCGAATAGTCCTACTTTTGCCAGTACTTCAGCCGAAGGGTATTCTCCGGGTAGGGCTACCGATGGAAATAATTCCACTTATTGGAAACCGAAAGAAAGCGATGCGGCTCCCTATTTGACATTAGACGTAGAGCGTACGTTGGATTTGTATGGCGTGAGAGTCCTTTTTGCAGAGCATTATGTCGGGACGTTCAAAGTGGAGTTGTCGGCAGATCAAGTGAATTGGGAAATCATGCCGTCGGTCGGGGAATGGGAAGATGCTTGGTGGAAATCGGCTTGGAAAAGACCGGTGAAGGCTCGTTTTATCCGTTTTTCTTTTCCAGATGGTCCGCAAAGAAAATGTCCGGCTTTAGCCGAAGTGGAAGTGCAAGGAATATTACCGACTTTTTGAAATATTTCCGAAAAAGTCGTATATTCGTGCGTGAAAAGCTATATTCTTATAAATTAACGCTGTAAAATCCAATATTAATAGGAAGTATATATGAATGTATTAAGATCATTATGTTCGGCATCGCTGTTGCTTGTATGGGTCTCGGCGAATGCCCGGATTCCGGTGAAAGTGGAGACTTTCCCGTTGAACGACGTTAGATTGACACAAAGTCCGTTCAAGCATGCGGAGGATTTGGACGTCTGTTATTTACTCGGGTTGGATCCCGACCGTCTTTTGGCACCTTATTTGAAAGGTGCAGGATTGGAACCGAAAGCTGATAATTATACCAACTGGGAAAATACCGGTTTGGACGGTCATATCGGGGGACATTACGTTTCGGCACTTTCCTATATGTATGCCGCCACCGGGAACGAAGAAATTAAACAGAGGTTGGACTACATGTTGTCCGAATTGAAACGTGCTCAGGACGCTGCCGGTGACGGTTACTTGTGTGGCGCGCCGAACGGACGTAAAATATGGGAAGCTGTGTCTAAAGGGGATATCCAAGCTTCTTCTTTCGGATTGAACGGAGGTTGGGTGCCGCTGTACAATATCCATAAGACCTATGCCGGTTTGCGGGATGCTTACCTTTTGGCAGGGAGCAAGGAGGCGCGTGACATGTTGGTGAAGTTGACTGACTGGATGATGAGTCTGACGAAAGACCTGAGCGACGAACAGATACAGGACATGTTGCGCAGCGAACACGGGGGATTGAACGAAGTGTTTGCCGATGTGGCCGACCTGACGGGAAAGGACAGCTATTTGCAACTGGCCCACCGTTTTTCACACCGTGAGATTCTCGACCCTTTGTTGAAGCACGAAGACCGACTGACAGGCAAACATGCCAATACCCAAATCCCGAAAGTCATCGGTTACAAGCGCATAGCGGATTTGGAAGGAGACCGGGCTTGGGATGATGCGGCACGTTTCTTTTGGGAGACGGTGGTGGAGCGGCGCAGCATCTCTATCGGCGGCAACAGTGTGCGTGAGCATTTCCATCCTTCGGAGGATTTCTCCAGTATGCTGACGAGCGAGCAGGGGCCGGAGACCTGTAATACGTATAATATGCTGCGGCTGACCAAAATGTTGTACCAGACCAGCGCGGACGTACATTATATGGACTATTACGAACGGGCGTTGTACAATCACATTTTGTCTACCATAAATCCGGTGCAGGGAGGTTTCGTATATTTTACGCCGATGCGTTCGGGGCATTATCGGGTATATTCCCAACCGCAGACGAGTTTCTGGTGCTGTGTGGGCTCCGGAATGGAAAACCATGCCAAATACGGAGAGATGATTTACGGTCACAGCGAGGATGAACTGTATGTCAACCTGTTTATTCCTTCGGTGTTGCAGTGGGGGAAGGTACGCGTGGAGCAATTCACGGGTTTCCCTTATGAAGAGGCTACCACCCTTCGCCTGTCGTGCGGTAAGGCGAAAGAGTTCACGGTGAAGTTCCGTGTGCCGGAGTGGACGGACGTTTCCCGGATGGAACTGACGGTGAACGGGACGGCTCAACCCGTGTCGGTATCCGGCGGTTATGTGACGGTAAGCCGCAAATGGGCCGATGGAGACGAAGTGCGGCTGACGTTGCCGATGTCTTTGCGTGTGGCCGCTCTGCCCGATGGTTCGGATAACTATTCTTTTATGTACGGCCCAATAGTGTTGGCTTCGCGCATGGGGAAACAGGAGCAGGTAGGTCTGTTTGCTGATGATAGCCGTGGAGGACATGTGGCTTCCGGTCCGCAGTGGCCTTTGCAGGATATGCCGGTCATTGTAGGTGACAAAGACGACCTTTTATCCCATATCGAAAAGGTGGAAGGAAAGCCGTTGGAGTTCAAACTTCGTGGGGTGTATCCCGAACGTTATGAAGGAATGACGTTAGAGCCGTTCAATTGCCTGTATGAATGTCGTTACATGGTGTATTGGCCGGTGATTTCTCCCGATAAGCTGAAAGCCCAGCAGGAGGCTTTGGCTCGTTCGGAACGGGAGAAGAACGAACTGGAGGCTGCTACTGCGGATAAGGTTATCTGTGGGGAACAGCAGCCGGAGAGCGATCATTTCATCAGGTCGGAGCAGTCACGTAACGGAAGCCACAACGACCGCCATTGGCGTGACGCTACCGGAAAGGGTTGGTTCTCGTACCGCATGAAAACGAATGGATGTGATGTGTCCCGTTTGCGTGTGGAGTACGAGGGGGGTATGGCTGATACGGACGCTTTGGTTATGGTAGAAGAACGTACGGTCGGTATGCTAAGTCCGGTGGATGGACGAGGGATGAAAACGGCGTATTTCGATTTGCCGGACGAGATGGACGGGAAGGACGTTCTGACCGTCAAAATCACTCCTTCGGAGAAGAAAGCCACTCCTCGCGTGTATGAGGTAAGGCTGATGACGGCAAAGAAGTAGACGTGGCAGGACACGACTTTTCAGCGGAAACGCGATAAATAAAAAACAGCAGGCGGGTGTGACCGTCTGCTGTTTTTTTGTGAGCCGGGTAACATCCGGCTTGGGGTTTCCTGCAAAAACAATCCTTTTTCTCTTAAACAATCCTACCACCTAAGAACCAATCATTAACCTAATTTCCAATTATGAAACTCCTGAATATCCTGATACCTTCACACAAAGCTACCTGAAAAACCAACATTAACCTAATCATTATATTATGAAACCTATTTCCACTTTTGTGATTGTCTCTACGGCAAAGTTAGGACTTTCTTTTCTTTTTCGTTTTTGAATATGTCGCAGATATTTTATATTATGAAACCTTACGGTAGATTTTTTTGCAAATGAAACATGAGCAAACAAATGTGTTACACGACGTAAAATCGGGTAGACACAGAAGGTGTATCTTTGAATCATTAAAAACAGGCTACGATAAGCGATATGGTTTTAACATTATAGTGCAATGGATATTTTAGTTGAAAAAAATGGCCGATATGAGCCGAAGCCTATTGTTTTAGACAGAAGAACAGAAGGACAGAAGAAAGTTACGACAACAAAATTTGTTCTTTTGCTCTTTTGTCTAAAAAAAGTGAGTCCGGTGCTTTTGTTCCTCGCCGGTTTGGTAGGAGGTGGCGAAGGATGGGCGGCGGTCAGGCTGCCTAAATTGGTGGGCGACCGGATGGTGCTTCAACGGGAAACCGAGTTGAAAATTTGGGGGTGGGCGGATCCTGGTGAGAAAGTCACGGTGCGTTTCCGAGATACACCTTATTATACAGAAGCCGACGGGACGGGGAAATGGCACGTCATGTTGCCTCCGCAACAGCCCGGAGGACCGTTTCTGATGGAAGTGAATGAAAAGGTGATACGCGACGTACTCGTGGGGGATGTCTATCTCTGCGGAGGGCAGTCGAATCAGGAGACACCTATCGAACGTCTGGTGGAGAAGTTTCCGGAGATACCGGTGTCGAATAATCATATGATACGTCACTATAAAGTGCCTTCGCAGGATGTGACGGATGGTGTAAGGGAAGAAATTGCCGGAGATGCCGTGTGGCATTCGGCTACTGCATCCGAAGTCATGAACTGGACTTCGCTGGCTTATTTTTTCGCCACGGAAGTGTGGAACCGCTACCATGTGCCCGTGGGCATGTTGGTGGCAAGCAAGGGAGGTACGGATATCGAGTCGTGGATCAGTCAGGAGCGTCTGAAAGATTTTCCGCGTCTCTTGGTGGACGAAGAGGCTGTGCGCAAAGTGAAGGAATCCCGTCAGGATAAAGGTTCCGGCAGATGGAATCAAAAAGATTTCGATGATTCGGATTGGGCTGAGACGGAAGTGCCGGGTACGTGGGATGAGCGCGGTATCCGGACGAAAGGTTCCGTATGGTACCGCAAGACTTTCGATTTGCCTTCTTCCATGGTGGGGCGGCACGCGCGGATTTATATGGGACGTATGGCCGACGGTGATTCTGTGTTCGTGAATGGGCGTTTGGTGGGCACCACCTCATATTTCGGTCCTCCACGCAAATATGACATCCCGGCCGGTGTGTTGGTGCAGGGCAAGAATAACGTGACGCTGAAACTTACGGCGATGAACGGCCATGGGGAAATCGTGCCGGACAAGCCCTACGTGATAAGGGGAGATGAGGATTCCGTGTCGCTCTGCGGTACTTGGAAGTATAAAGTCGGCATCGACCGGACCGGTGTGGAAGAATACATTGAACGGCTTCGGCAGCAAAAAATGGTAGGTTCGGGACTGTATAACGGTATGATTTATCCCATCCGGGACTGGAAAGTGCGGGGAGCCATTTGGTACCAAGGCGAGAACAATGCCGGACGGGCGGGGGAATACGCGCCGTTGCTGAAATCCCTGATAGCGGACTGGCGTGAATCGTGGCAGATGCCGGACATGCCTTTTCTCTTGGTGCAGTTGCCCAATTATATGAAGAAGCACGACCGTCCTACGGATAGCGGTTGGGCGCGTTTGCGGGAGGCGCAATTACAAGTGGCTTCGGAGGTTCCCCATACGGCTTTGGCCGTAACCTACGATGTGGGTGAATGGAACGACATTCATCCGTTGGATAAGAAAAGTGTGGCGCAACGGTTGTTTCTCGGGGCGCGCAAATTGATTTACGGAGAGAAAGTGGTCTGTTCCGGTCCTATATATAAAGGTATGGAGGTGGATGGCAACCGTGTCGTAATCTCTTTTACTGAAGTGGGACGCGGGCTGGCAAGCCGTGGAGGCGACTTGAAACACTTTGCTGTGGCCGGCGAAGACCGGAAGTTCGTGTGGGCGGATGCCGTGATTAAAGGAAACAAGGTCGTAGTGAGCAGTAAGGATGTGAAACACCCTGTAGCCGTGCGGTATGCGTGGAGTGACAATCCCTCGGATGCCAATTTGTGCAATAAAGACGGGTTGTTGGCTGCTCCTTTCCGTACGGATAATTGGTAATGTAGAATCATTTAAATAGATTTGTATATGAGAAAAATGTTCTTGAAGTGCAAACGGGCATGGCTTTCGGCTATGGCGTTTGTGGTAATGTTCGTGGTAAGTATGGAGGTATTGGCCGATGTCCCATTAAGACGTCCCATATCGCCGGAGCGTCCTTTATGGATTGTGCATATCGATACTTGGAATACGCCGGATCCGGAGCGTATCATTGAGATGGTTCCCGAGGATATTCGTCCGTATGTGGTGTTCAGTTTGTCGCTATCGGCGACGGATGCTACATGTCATGACGGGTTTGCCGTATGTGATTCGTGGTTGAAGGCTTGTGCACAAAAGCGCGTGTGGTCTATGGTACAGTGTGCCAGTGGGGGACACAGCCGTTTTTCCGACCATGACCTTTCGGTGTATGAGGATTATTTCCGTAAATATCCCAATTTCATCGGTTGGAACTTTGCAGAACAGTTCTGGGGATTCGGAGAGGAGGGAACGCCATCCTTTTTGGAACGCCTTTCGTTGTTCGGTGACATTTTGAAGATATGCCACCGCTATGGCGGATATCTTGTGGTAAGCTTCACCCAGGCGTATTATTCGGCCGACATGATGCCCATAGCTTACATGAAGCGGAATCCCGAGGTGAACCGACTATTGACGGAGCATCCGGAACACTTCATCTGTTGTGAGAAGTACACGATGCAGAATGGTTTTTTCGACATCGAGAGTAATTGCCTCGGGGCATGGCTCGGCGGGTATGCCGGACAATACGGTATTCGTTTCGATGCTTGCGGATGGAGTACGGACGATGGTAACCCGGCTACTGAAGACGATCAGGAACGCGAGCCGTTTGTAAAAGCTTCCGGAGCGATGCCTATCATGGAACATGTCATGTTGACGGGACAAACCGTTATCGACGGTCCGGAAACCATTCCGGTAGAAGTGTCCCGTGAAATTTCCACTACGACAACAGCCGACGGCTATACCCGGCGTCGTTGGGGATGGTATCCTCATTTCGTCAACATTAACATTGACGAATTCCGTAAAATACTGGATGGAACGGTACGGATACTGACGCGTCGTGAGGTGATAGACCGGACGAAAATATGTATCCGGAACGATAAAAGCACCGGTACGTTCGATGACTATCTCACCCCGGCCACGTTGTTCGACGGGCTTTACCGTCCGGAATGCGACCGAGACGGTGCTACTTATGGCAATTCGTGGTTGGAAAACAAATGGTGGCTGAAGAGTTCCGGCCGTTATCCCACTATTCCTCAGGTGTATGACCTTTTGGACGAGGAGGCGCAGCGGCTTCAGGTAGTAAACGTGTCGGAATATGACCAACGTTGGCCTAAAGTGGAGGACAAGGTGAACGAACTGAACCGACTTTTCCCAGAGGAATATACCGGTGACATTTATGCGGCTCATGCGGAAAACACGTGGATGACGTATAATCCTTATCAGTACAAGGATAAAACGGTGAATGGCGTACGTTCACGTTATATCTCCACTCAGAGAGCGAAAGGTAATATTCCTTTTTTATATAATACGGCGGAAAGCATTTCATTGGACTTCTCTCCATACGCTATGGCGGTAATGAAAGAGTTTACCGACAGCGTCATGCTTTATATGACTAATTACCGGAATTCGAAGGTAAGCAATGAGGTCTTCATCGAGGATGATAATGCGACCGATACGATTCGTATTTACGGTGCTTCTACACAACCGGAAATTACGTGGAAGGACCGGGCCGACCATCGTGAAAGCGAGGTGAAGCAAGAGTGGAAAGATGGGGTATTGACCCTCACAGTCAGTCACAATGGACCGGTGGAATTGGGCATTAAGTGTAGCGGGAATGCTACGGAACGTTTGACGGAGTGGACACCGGCTCGGATAGAAGTGCCCGAAGCTCCGTCCGTATATACCGGAACATTGCAATATGAAGCCGAAAATTTCGACTACAAAGACATTGCTGCGTGTCGTGGAAATGCTTACTACAATGGTCACCGTGGCTATCAAGGACAGGGATTTGTAGAGTTTGGAACCAATAAGTCGGCGGCTATACGCGATACAGTGACGGTTCTGCGTAAAGGGACTTACACGATGACGGTACGTTATCAAGCTCCGACCTCTGGGGTAACAATGCAGTTGTTGGTTAACGGTCGCCGTTATCCGCTTACTTTCCGTAAGACGGGAGAAGTTTGGACGGAAGTGGCTAAAGATGTAGAACTGGAAGAAGGAGAAAATGCCGTTATTCTGAAATTTGCGACAACGGCTTCTCCCGTGTTCGTAGATTGTATCAAAATAGATCGTACCGACGCTCAGGTATATAACTTTGAAGATGATGAAGCTGCGGCAACGGCTACCGATCCGGCGGCTACCATGTTGACTGTGAAAGATGGAGAAGCCGGTGTCGTTGCTATAGAAAGCGACGGAACGAAAAATCATGCTTTGCATGCGTATACTGCCGGTCTGGCGGGAATGGGACAGGCTATATTAGATATGTTCCCTCGTGACGCTACGGATTACAGCGTGTCTTGGAAACAAATAGATGGAGATGCGGGCATATTGATGCGTGGCGGCTATTTGTTCAAGACGGACGGACTGAAGGTCAGCGTAAGTACGACTGAAACGAAAGAAGACGGTGGGTTAGCCATCGTGAATACTTTGGGCGAAGGTGACCGTGCGGAAGGGATGGATTGGCTTCGCGCTACTTTACAAGGAGATAAGTTGTACTTGGATAGTTCTACAGACGGCGTGGTTTGGGAAAATTTGTTGGCGTTGGAGGATGCTACCTTTACTGTCGGTGACACCCGTCTCTGCTGGGACGCAGTCATGACTGTGGATGACATTACGTTGTATCGAAGTGGTATGACAGTTTCGCAAACCGATTTGGAAGAAATCAGTCAGACGAACGGAGGTACGAATCGGGTCGTGGGAAGTTTCGACATCGGTGGAGATGACTTGTTGGACGACGTACAGGTAGAGTTGGAAGGAGAGGCTTTTGAAATTTCAGTGGATTCTCTTGACGGTTATACTCAGACTTTGACGATAGACCGTGCTACGTTGGCAGACGGAACGGTACGCATTTATGTGCGTCTCAAACCGGAAATGAAAATCGGGGACTATGAAGGTGTGGTTTCCGTGGCAACCCGATATCTGGATACACGCAAAGTGAATCTGAAAGGAACTGTGAATCCGGCTACTTATACCACTTACTATGATTTTGAAGAGGATGCGGTAACGAACGGTCCGACCAATCCTCCGGCTTCCGGTGTGACTCGCGGGACAGGCAATCTATGTACGGCAGGAGTTGCGGATTATACCGACGCCGATGTTCGTAAAAGTCAGATGTTGCGGATTTACGGCGCTCCGGGCATCAATTCGACCGGTGTATTGAACTTGGATAAATTTACGCGTAAAAGTACGGATTACAGTGTAACATGGCGCCAAGTAGTTACTTCGGCCGGAAGTTATAAGAATGGAGTTCTTATGCGTGGAGATACGTTGACGGTGGGAAGTAACTCTTCGGGTTATACTCAGGGTATGATGGCCGGTTATTATTTGAATGTGTATAATGATGGGGCGACTACCCAATTCCGCATCTATAAATCCACGGCATCGCGTAGCCTCAATATGTTTAACAGTTCCAGTGTAGCACTTTCCGCTCCGGTAGGTAAAAGCATTTGGTATCGTGCATCGGTGTCCGGTACAACCAAAGTGACGCTGAAAATAGAATATTCCACCGACGGGGAAAACTGGAATGTCGGCACGGTGACAACCGATGAGGGCGGAGACTTCCGCCAAGGAGCGACCCAGTTCGTATGGGGATTGGCTGCTTCGACCAATAATTTCCTCATTGACGACATCGCTTTTGAGGGCATCACATACGACGAGGGAGTCGTTACGGGTATTATGTCGGCAGAAGAAAGCGCGGTTGGCGTGGATTACGAAGAGTATTATGACGTGGCCGGACGCAGAATCCGTCCGGGCGACGTGCCGAGAGGAATCGTCATCCGTCGCAGCCACTTGACAGACGGCACGGTGAAAGTAGAGAAAATACTGAAAAAATAAATCCAAAGGGAAAGGGAAGGGACGAGTTTGGATATCGTCCTGCTCTTTCCCTTAAACGAAAAAACAAAATAGAAGAAATGGAAAAAATGAAGATGATTTTTAAAAGTGGGGGAGTGGCTACTTGCCTGTTTGCAGCGGCTTTCTCTTCCGTCACGTGCGGATTGACGGCGGCGGAGCAGCCGCAACAGGCGGAGTACGTGTTCCATGGTGCCGGAAACCCTTATCTTCCGCTGTGGGAACATTTGCCGGACGGTGAACCCCGTGTGTTTGAAGATCCGGACAACCCCGGAAAATACCGCGCTTACATCATCGGCTCCCACGATTTGCGGATGACGAGCTATTGCGGGCCTGATATCCGGATGTGGTCAGCACCCGTAGAGGATTTGTCGAGTTGGCGCGATGAAGGCCCTATCTTCACTTATCCCATCGAAGGACAGTGGGACGTGATGTATGCGCCCGATTTGGTGGAAGTACGCCGCCGGGACGGGACGAAAGAATATTATTTGTATCCGCATAGCCGGGGAAGGAACCGTGAAGCGATGGTAGCCAAAGGGAGCCGTCCCGACGGACCTTTTACGCCCGTGAATCTGAATGCCGATGGCACGAAGACCCTGCCGGGCAGCATCTTGGGTTTCGATCCCTCGATTTATGTGGAGCAGATTACCGACAAGAACGACCCAGATTACGATATTGGTTTCAGGGCGTACGGTTACTGGGGCTTCCAGCGTTCGTCTGCGGCTCAACTCGATCCTAATACGATGTATTCCGTCCGTCCGGGTACGGAACTGATACCGTATTTCATGCCGGCCGGGACACCGCAGGGGGGCATTCGTGATCCAGAAGGCACTGAGTATCCGTGCCTTTTTGAAGGACAGGATCCCAAAGCGTTCAACTTCTTCGAGGCTTCTTCCATCCGCAAGGTGGGGAACAAGTATGTGACGATTTACAGCGGTTATTCAGGCCCTGATTACGGATTGGGAAACTCCAATTCCACTTTACGTTATGCCTATGCCGATACCCCGTTAGGACCATGGAAAAGCGGTGGAGTACTGGTCGATTCGCGTGCTCCGGTATTGAATCAGGACGGTTCAGGCTTACAGACTTCCAACGCCGGACATAATACCCACGGGAGTATCGAACAAATCAACGGACAGTGGTACGTGTTCTATCACCGTCCGCCGCGCGGGTTCGGTTTTGCGCGTCAAGCCATGGTTGCCCCGATTCAGGTGGAATGGGATGAAAAGCCGGTAGCTAAAGGGGGCAAGGTCTCCATCCGGGCTTACGATCCCTATGCCAAGAATCACGTATGGACGGCCAAGGACAAAAAGGGCAATGAATACAAAGGGGCGGAAGTCACGTCGGAAGGTTTCCACATCTTCGGGCTTGACCCTTACCAATACTATTCCGCCGGTATCGCCTGCTACCTGTCGGACATACGGCTTCAGCAAGATGCTTGGGACATTTGGGACAACCATGCTCCGATTACCGGTGTGAAAAACGGGAATATCATCGGATATAAATATTTTGGTTTCGGAGGTTTGAAAAAGGACCAATTAGGTCTGAAAGCTTTCGAAGGTACGAAAAAAGGTAATCAGACCGCTTTCAATCTTTTCCTGACCCCGAAAACATCCAAGGCTTTCAAGGTGAACGTGTGGATGGACGGGCCTTGGGACAACGCTACGTGGAAAGGCAAGAAGATTGGAGAAATCCAAGTGCCTGCCGGTTCGGCACAAGCTGTCACACAGTTTACGGTGGATGTGTCGGCTCATGTGGACGGATTGAGCCGGAAGCATGCTATTTATTTGGTGGCCGAGGGCAGTGTCGGAGAGGAGCTTTTCGACCTGACCGGTTTGGGATTCAGTTCGGTCGGGAAGAAGATAGCCCGTCCCGTCGTACCTTCTGTCAGCATATCGGTGGATGGGAAAGCCATTGAATTGCCGAAAACTCCGGTACGTTCTACCAATGCCAACGGTATAACCGATTATAAGACGTATGAGGTCGTATATGTGCTTCCTTCCGAGATTTCTCGCTTGCCCAAGGTGTCGGCATCTTCCGATAATAAAGACGTGAAAGTGGAAGTCAAGCAAGCACGTCCGGATGCTGAGACTGCCGTGGTAACGTTCGACTATCAGGGGATGGTCAAGACCTATAACGTGGTGTTTTCCCGTTCTTTTGTGGTAATGGGGAATAAATAAGCTGTTCGTTTCCGGATACCGTTTCCGGTTTCTTAAGTGCAAAAATAACGGGTGCGTTAGCGGCGCACCCGTTATTTTTATATTCGTATTTCTTTTTTATTGCCCGGAGAACTTCTTGTCGGTTTTCACGCTTCCGTCGCTGTAATATGCCTTACGGATATACATGCCTGTGGCAGGCCGTTCTGTAAGGCGCATACCGTTGGGGAGGTAATATTCGTAGCGCAGGGGAGTACTGTCTTCCATTTCGGTATTCGTGATGGCATCGGGACCTTTCCCGTCAAACTGCCACGTGTCGAATTTCACCTCGCCTCGTGTTTCCGTGAAAAGGAAATACACGTCATGTGAACCGGTAATCGATGTGGGACAGTCGATGGATACTTCTGCGGCTTCCGGTGTGGAGAAGTCGAGGGTGGCCACGGGGTCGGCTTCTATGTCGTCCAGGCGGATTTCCAACGTGCCTTCCCCTTGCAGGTTTGCCGTGAACTTTTCGATGCCGTCCGTACCGAATACTACGCCTTTTACCATGGTCCAACCTCCCGATTGCGGGATACAGAGACGGGTATTGCCTGTTTCCCCGTAGCTTTCGGCATTCACTCCGGCTGCTGTGCACAAGTTTTCCGCTTGTTGGAGGACGAACGGGTCTACACGTTTGGCCGTGAGTTGCAATACGCCGGTCGGAGAGGCCGTAACGGCATTGATGCGTTGCGAACGTTCCACTACGGTACATTTATTCATGGCTATGCTGCGATAACCCCCGTTGATGGCCATTTGTTGTTCCAACCCTTGCGTGTGGTAAAGAAGGTAATAAGCATTACCGAATTTTTGAAGATGCGAATGATTGTTGCCGTACGGGTAGCCGAACGTGCCGGGGTTGGCTAAATATTCGCCTTTATATGTCCAACTGTCGGGGTCGAGCGGCGTGTCGCTGGTCATGTAACACATGCTGCACGAGGTCGGGGCATCAAGGGAGTTGCCGTAGGAAGGCCAATCGGTACGTGGCCGCCAACTGGTACAATACGTATAGACCAACTTTCCGCCCATTACGTTCAGTTCGTTGGCTTCGAAATGATAAGGCGCAGGAATCGGCATGATGTCACTGTCAAGCGAAATCATATCCTTACCGAGGCGTACGATACGGGCATTACCCGGCATGAGTTCCGTTCCTTCCGCGTTCGGATTTCCGCCGCCGAAGGCCAACCATCCCGTACCGTCGTTGTCGATGACGACACCCGGGTCGAAAGGTGTACTGCAAAGGCCGAGTCCGGGTGTGCTGCCGGAAATGAGGCTTTTGCCGAGCGGGTCGGTCCACGGCCCCAGAGGAGAAGTAGAGGTAATGACGCCTACGCCTCCTCCGCTATTGGAGAAATATAGATAGAAATGGGTTTTCCCGTCGGCTTCTTCACGGGAGACGATAGAAGGTGCCCACGAAGCGTTCAGCCATTGTCCGCAGACGGCCGTCATATCTATGGTGCCGTGGTAAGTCCAGTTGACCAAATCCTCCGTAGACATCATGACCAAGGAACGGATCTTTCCGTAAGTGTTGGAGGTCAGGCCTCCTGTTGCGTTGAATTCCTGCTGGTCGTTCGTTCCGTACACATAGAGGCGCCCTTCATATTCGACGGATGTCGGGTCGGCACAGAAACGGTACGGATTGAGCGGGTTCACCTCGGTTGTTTTCTTGTAGGCTTCCATGACGGTAGGTTCACTCGGTTCGGGTGTCTCTGCTTCCGTCCGGATAAATTGCAGGGTATAGAAAGCGTTTCCGAGTAGGTTGATTTCCGGTGAGGCCGTTCCCGCATATTGCGTACTAACGTCTTGCACGAAGCGATTGCGTGTGGCGTTCGTCAGAGCGGCGTATACCTGCCGGCTTTCAAACGGGAGATTTGCTTTCAACTTTACAGGTTCGGAAGAACGGTTGAGGACGAACAGACTGAGAGTGTCGCCGTTCTCACTGACGTATGCCGAACCGTTGACCGGAGTTTTTCCTTTGTCGGAGAATGAGGATTTGATGCGCGTCATTCCGGTTGCATATCGGGCATAGTGCCCCAACACGTAGGCGAAAGTACTTAACTCCGAAGCGTTACCGCCTCCTTTCCCGTCGCCGAACATGTGGTTTATCATATTGTAGTAAACGTAGGCACTGAAGCCGGCCCGCATGCAACTGTCTATTTGTTCCTGGAACTCGCAGGCACTTTCCCACGTACCCACCTTGTCTTCATCGAATATATATTCAGTCATCCACATGGGGCGCTTCGTCAGGCTGCGCACGTAGTCCACGTAGGTCATGTCGTTTACGCCGTAGATATGGTTGCCCCAAATGTCGATGCTGTTGCGCATGGCAGCCGATTTTACTAATTCCCGGTTGTATTTATGGCTGTCCCATCCGAAGCATTCCGGTGCCATGACCTTGCATTCCGGTGATAGGTGTTGGCGTAAGGCTGTCACCATGCGAGTCATTTCGTCGACGGTGTAGAGGCAGCCTTCGTATCCTTCCGGGTCATAGTCACTTTCGTTTTGGACGGACAGGATGTCTATGGCCGCCCCTTGGTCTTCCATGAACTGTCGGTAACGTTCCAACCATTTGGCGTATGATTCGATACTGTCTGTATTGATATGTCCGTGGTTGGAGGACTCGCCCCATGTCTGTTCGGCTCCCACTTTGAAGCGGTAGGGTGGTGTCCACGGGCTGGCGAAGACTGTGGCACCGTGTGCCTTGGCCCATTTGACAGCGTTCACGTAACTCTTCCAGTTACTTTCGTCGGGGTTGATACGGATACGCATGATGTTATAGCCCATTCCGTCCGGTCCCCACAACAAGTCCACTTGTTCTTGGGTATAGACGTCAGCCCATTGTCCGTTCATTCCGCAGCCTCCGAATCCGTCTATCTTTTGGAATTTCGTTTCGGGGTCGAGGCTTACGCTGGCCGTGCGCTGTGCGCAGAGCGGTATGCATCCCGTGAGGGCCGTTGCATACAAGAGGGTAATCATTCTTTTCATGTGTTTTTTGTTTTAAAGTTTGCAGGATAAAGCCCATGGCTCATCCTTTTTTCATGACGACAAGCAAAGTTACGGATTTTCAGCCTGTCGCATTTTCGCTCCGTTAGCGAATACTTTCGCGCAAGTAGCATCCTTTTCTTTGGTGTAACATATATTTTTGCGCATGTAACATAGACCTTGAAAAAGCTTTTTCAGGGCAAAGATTGGTAACATGCGATAAAGCCCCTTGCTTGGGATTTTCCTAACTTTGCTGCGAGAATCATGAAAAACTTGAAAACGTATGATGAAGAAGAGATTATGGAGCCGGTGGATACTGGCGTTGGCGGTGGTTTGGCCGTTCATGGCCGCAGCCCGCGACCGTGTGAGGGAAAAAGAGAATTTTGATTTCGATTGGAAGTTCATCCTAAATGCCGACGACCGGGCAAATGCCGGCATGCAAGTGTCGGAAGCCGGATGGCAGGACGTACAGTTGCCGCACGACTGGAGCATTTCGCAGAATTTCGATCCGAAGTTGAGCGGAAGCAACGGGCATTTGTCCGGCGGTATCGGTTGGTACCGGAAGACGTTCCGGGTGGACAAAAAGGACAAAGGAAGGCGTATCGCCGTGTTGTTCGACGGCATATACAGCCGTAGCGACGTGTATGTGAACGGGCAGCATTTGGGATTCCGCCCCTACGGTTTCTGTTATCAGGAGCACGATCTCACACCTTATTTAAATTATGGAGCCGAAAACGTGCTGGCTGTCCGGGTAAACAATCCGTTGGAACACGACAGTGTGGCACGTTGGTACACCGGTGCGGGGATTTACCGCCATGCTTGGTTGGTGAAAACAGCCGAGGTGCATGTGGCCTCCTACGGGACTTACGTCACGACTCCGGTGGTGACGGCGGAACGGGCGGAGGTTCGTGTCCGCACGTCGGTGGCGAACGAGGCGGAGCGTACCAAGACTTTGTCCGTCCGCCAACAGATTACGGACAGAGAGGGGCGCACAGTAGTGCAATCCGGCAAGCAAGCCTTGCAAGTGGCTGCCGGGCAGACGGCTGACACAGAGCATACGCTCGAAATCCCCCGTCCGCAGTTGTGGGACACGGAACATCCTTATCTTTATACTTTGCATACCACGGTATATGACGGGCGCAAACTGGTCGATACCTACGAAACGGTATTCGGCGTGCGTACGTGCGAGTTCACTTCCGACCGCGGTTTCCTGCTCAACGGGAAGCCGTTGAAGTTGAAAGGTTTCTGTTTGCACCAAGACGATGCCTCTTTGGGTACGGCACTGCCTTTGCGTTCCATGGAACGTAAATTGGAGATTTGTAAGGAGTACGGAGTGAATGCCATCCGGTGTAGCCACAACCAGCCGTCGCCGGAGTTCCTCGACCTTTGCGACCGCATGGGGTTTGTCGTTATCGACGAGGCGTTCGACAAGTGGAAGTCCGGCTATTATGCGCAGTATTTCGATGCGTGGTGGCAGGAGGACCTGAAGAACATGCTGGTGCGCGACCGTAACCATCCCAGTGTGGTATTATGGAGCATCGGCAATGAATTGCAGGAAGCGTGGGACGGGTCGGATACGGGATGCCGACGGGCGGCTATGTTGCAGGACTTCGTGCACGAGTTCGAACCGTCGCGGCAGGTTTGCCTCGCGGCACAGAACCGCCATAACGAGAAGTTTTCCGGAGTGACCGACGTCGTGGGCTACAATTATCTGGAGGCACGTATGCTTTCCGACCATAAGAAATTTCCCGAGCGTCGCTTCTTGGTGACGGAAGAATTGCCTTATTACTGCGGAGCGGAAGGGAATATCCGTAGTTACGACACGAACAATCCGTGGAACATCATTGCCGAGAACGATTTTATCGCAGGCGGTTTTCTTTGGACCGGTACGGACTACATCGGTGAAGCCGGTTGGCCGAGCCACGGTTGGCCTGCGGGACTTTTCGACATTTGCATGGTGGAAAAGCCGCGCGCGGCTTTCCATCGGGCGATGTGGAACGACGAACCGATGGTGCGTATCGCCGTGCGCGACAATGCGCTCGACATCGACCACGGGCGCGACCTTTGGCAATGGCCGAACATGGCGGCGATATGGAATTTCCCCCGCGCTTACGAGGGTTTGGTCATCGAAGTAAATACCACGACCAACTGCGAGCGTGTGGCTCTGTTCCACAACGGCAACGAGATGGGCGTACGCCGGACGGCGGATTACCCGAACCATACGATAACATGGTGTCTGCCTTACCGGCGCGGGACGCTCGTGGCTAAGGGTATCAACGGGACGGATACGGTGGCTGTGCATGAAATACGTACGGCAGGCGATGCCGTGAGACTGAAAGCCACGGCCGACCGTGGAAAGTTGATGGCCGACGGGCAAGATTTGAGTTATGTACAGGTGGAGTTGTTGGACAAAGACGGAACACTCGTGCAGCATGCCGACCGCCATGTGAAAGCCTCCATCAAGGGCGAGGGGCGCTTGGTGGGATTCATCAGCAGTGACTTGCGGCGCAAGACTCCTTTCACTTCCCATGAAGACAAGACGTATTTCGGGCGTGCCATGGCCATTGTACAGTCTACCCGGAAGGCCGGGACTATCCGTTTACGCTTCGACGTGGAAGGATGGGATGAACCCGTGTGGGTAGAACTGACTTCGGAAGCCTTGCCTAAGGATTACATGTCCGACATTCCGAGTTTCCGGTAAAAAGCGCAGGGGGAGGACATGACAGGACGGTCAAAAGAAATGGTTTCATTTTTTTGGCCGTCTTTTCGTTGGGACGGTTTGGATTTTCTTACCTTTGTCTTACGATTAACCTAAACCATTAAAAAGACATGATAAAGAAAAGGATATGTGCATGGGTGTGGGCCGTGCTTTTTTCGTGCGCGATGTTTCCCCAACGCCAACGGATGAACTTGCAAGGCAAATGGACATTCAAGTTGGATGTCAGGGGAAACGGGGAAGAAAGCGGTTTTGCCACAGCACCGTTTGCCGAGGAGGTGATGCTTCCGGGAACGACAGACACGAACCGGAAAGGATTCCGGCCCGCAAGGACGGACGAAACCACTTATCTCACACGGTTGCACGCTTATGTGGGCAAGGCTTGGTATAAGAAAGTGGTGGACATACCGGAAAGTTGGAAAAATAAAGTCGTGACACTGACTTTGGAACGTACGAAGCCCACTCGCGTGTGGGTGGACGGGAAGGAAGCCGGAAGCCGGGACGGCATTTCCGTGCGCCAAGTGTACGACCTCAGCCGTTTTCTTACGCCCGGCCGGCATGAAATAGCCGTCAGGGTGGACAATGGCGAGTCCGTGCCGCCGGAGTTGCTCGGGTCTTCCCATGCCTATACGGAATCCACACAAACGAATTGGAATGGCATTATCGGCGACATTTTCCTGGAAGCGAAAGAACCGTTGCATTTGGCCGGTGTGCAGGTTTATCCGGATGCGGAGAGAAAGTCGGTCCGACTGAAAGTGAGGCTGGCCTCACCCGAAGACATTCGGAACCGTATGCGGCTGGAAGTGCGCGCTACGGCATGGAACACGGAGAAAGAGCATCGCGTCCGTCCGCTTAAGTTCGGTTTGAAGAAGGGGCAGGCGGAATACGACTTCGATTTCCCGTTGGGCGAAGAAGCTTTGTTGTGGAGCGAGTACGACCCTGCGCTGTACCGGTTGGAGGTCGAACTGCCCGGGTATGACCGGCTGTCCGTCGATTTCGGTTTGCGGGACTTCCGTGCGGAGGGAAAGCATTTCGCGATTAACGGTATGACCACTTTCCTGCGCGGAAAGCATGACGCCTGTGTGTTTCCTTTGACAGGACATACGGCCATGGATGTGGAGACGTGGCGGCATTATTTCCGGGTGGCCAAATCTTACGGCATCAACCACTATCGTTTCCATTCCTGGTGTCCGCCCGAAGCCTGCTTTGAAGCCGCCGACATCGAAGGAATATATTTGCAGGCCGAACTGCCGTTCTGGGGATGGATGGGGAAGGACAACACCCGTTTGATTTCGTATCTGCGCGAAGAGGGTTTGCGCATTCAGCAGGAATACGGCCATCATGCTTCTTTCGTCATGTTTGCGTTGGGCAACGAACTGTCCGGAGATTTTGAAGTCATGCAATCTTTGGTCGATACTTTCCGGCAGGCAGACCGTCGGCATTTGTATGCTTACGGTTCCAATAATTACTTGGGTTTCAAAGGGCAGCTTCCGGGTGAGGACTATTTGGTGACGTGCCGTATCGGAGGTGAAAAGCCGCAGAGCCTCGACACGCATGTCCGTGGCTCGTTCTCATTTGCCGATGCGTACGACGGAGGGTATCTCAACCATACCTATCCCAATACGGTGATGGACTTTTCCGGAGCCGTGGCGCGGGCGGACGTTCCGGTGGTGAGCCATGAGACGGGACAGTTTCAGGTGTATCCCGATTACCGCGAGATAGCCAAGTACACGGGTGTCTTGTACCCTTATAATATGGAAGTCTTCAGGGACAGGCTGGCCCGTGCCGGGATGTCGGAACAGGCGGAAGATTTCTTTCTCGCTTCCGGGCGGTGGGCAGCCGAACTTTACAAGGCCGACATCGAAATGGACTTACGCACGGAGGGACTGGCCGGCTTCCAGTTGTTGGATTTGCAGGATTATCCGGGGCAGGGTTCGGCTTATGTCGGCATCTTGGATGCTTTTATGGACAGTAAGGGACTGGTTTTGCCTGAGCGTTGGAGGGGATTCTGCAATGAAGTGGTTCCTTTGCTGCTGACGGAAAAATTCTGTTGGACGGAGGGGGAGACGTTGACGGCCCGGGTGAAGGTAGTCCATTATGGTGCACGTTCTTTGCCGGGAACCGAATTGGCATGGACGTTGAGGGACGAACAAGGGCACGTTGCCGGAAAGGGCGTGTACCCCATAGTTTCTTCCGGACGGGGATTGCTGGAGGTCGGAGATATCCGGCAGCCGATTCCTGTGACCGGCAAGGCGAGGAGGTTGAATCTGGAACTGGCCATAGAAGGTACGGACTATAAAAATACATATCCGCTTTGGTTCTATCCCGAGAACCGGAGTGCGGAAGAAAACCATCCGGGCATCACGGTGGTCAAACGGTTGGACGGCCATGTGCTTTCGGCATTGGAAAACGGCGGGAAGGTATTATGGTTTCCCGAACGGGACCGTTATGCCTCCCAAACGGTAGGCGGGTTGTTCCAGACCGACTATTGGAATTACAGGATGTTCGAGACCATCAGCCGCAACAACCGGAAACCGGTCTCTCCTGGGACGATGGGGCTGCTGACCGACCCCAGCCATCCGTTGTTCCGTTCCTTTTCTACGGATTTCCATACGAATTGGCAATGGTTCCCTATTGTGAAGCAGAGTTATCCCTTGGTTCTGGATCATTTTCCGAAGGGCTACCGTCCCATCGTACAGGTTATCGACAATATCGAGCGGAACCATAAGTTGGGGCTGATATTCGAACTGGCGGTAGGGAAAGGGAAATTGCTGGTGTGCATGTCGGATCTTGAGGCGGTGGACGACAAGCCTGAAGTGCGTCAGTTGTATCGCAGCATGTTGGATTATATGGCATCCGGTGATTTCAATCCGAAGACCGCTATAAGCAGCGGTGAATTGGTCCGGTTGCTCCGGATACGGCCAGAGGAAACAAAGCGGGAAGAGTTGAGGAATATATCTTTTGAATAGGGAAAGGGGAAGGCGCATCCTTCCCCTTTATCGTATCCGTTTGCATTTTCCGCTGAACTCCTTTATCTGTAGACGGATGATTTCCGTGCGGTGGAATGACTTTTCCGCATATTTTTCCCCGGCGGCCAGATGTTCCGGTGTGTATTTTTCCATCAGCAACCGGAGGGCGTGCATCCGTTCTTCCGGCGAAAGACCTGTCCGTGCCCGGCATGTCAAAACGATGGAGGAATAGTTTGTGGAGAATTGTTCGGGTACGACATGGGTATTCCCAATCACACAGAAAGACACCTCCGGATAGAGGGCGATGCAGTTGAGCTTGCGGCCCTGTGGGGCGCAGTGGATATAGATGTTTTCTTGTCCGTCCCAAACGAAATTGAGCGGGATGCCGTAGGCGCCTCCCGTGGGTGTTGTCATGGATAGTACGCCGTATTCGCCTTCGCGGAGCAGGGTGTATGCACGGTCTTCTTCCAAAAGGCGGTCCTGCCGCCTTACGTTGTCGTTGTTGTATTTCATTTCCTTTTTATTGGATTTTATACGGATAAACGTTGGTTTGCCCCGTTTTATTTTAGCGGGAAGGGCATTTTTCATTGTCAGCCTTCCTTTCCGTGGAAAAAGTCCGCTTTTCTTTCCGTTTTTGCAAGCGTAAGGAGCCGTGTGGGGATGTCGTTTCGGAGGATGCCGCAGAACTGAAAATCGTTTGGCTGAGAATGAAAAATCGTTTGGCTGAGAATGATTTTTCAATTGGCGCAGATTTTTTTGAGGGTCTGTTGTCCGGAACTTGGAGCTTGAAGGTGCGGAGAAAAGAAGAAAGCCTGTCCGTGCCGGTAACGAAAGGCACGAACAGGCTTTTATAAAGGATTTTTATCGGAAGTTACAAGGACTTGATATCTCCGAACGGGAAGTTGATACCGATACTGATGTTCATATTTGCATTATTCACCGGAATGAATTGCGGAGTTACCTTGAAGAACTGGTGGTTGCTGCCCAAGAAGAGGCTGAATCCTTTTCCGTGGTAGTTGGCTATCCATCCGAAAGACGAGCCGAAAGATGAAATGGCGTAGCTGATGGAGGCATCGAAGCACTTCACCGGAGCCACGTTGGCCGAGAAACGGCCTTCCGACCAAGAATACTGACCGTTGATACGGGTGGATTCCAAAAAGCCGAATTTCAGTTTGTCATAGAACGGGAAAGTATAGAGCGCACCGATGTTCAGTGTAGCCCCCAAAGCCTTGGTGTGCTTGTCCTTACCCTGTACTTTCATTTGAAATAAGTCTTCCAGGTCGTCCGTCAGGTTATCTATCTGGTCTTCGATGGACATGCCCGGAGCGGCTTTGTCCGAATCGAACGGAATGTCATGGAAACCATCGAATTCCCAAGGTTCCATAGCCATAGCCGATTGTACGGCATTCTTGTAGCTTATCCATCCTAAATCGAGCACAGCCATGGAAAGCTCCAAATCCTCGCGTAACTGGTAAGTCGCACCGAAGTCGAAAGCCATGCCGAAGCCTCCGATGGCATCGCCGGTTCCGATGTTGTCGAAGTCGAGTTCTTCTTCCGTTTCCTGATGTATGTTACCGTAATCGTCCGTGACGTCTTTGGTCTTGAGTTTGGTCGGTATGTCTACAATACCGGCTGTGGAAAACTCACCATCACCGGACACAAGCCATTTGTCGTCGGACATGACAAGTTTCATGTCGTTGATATGGAAGTCGGCATTGTAGATACCCAATAGGAATTTTACTTTGGCACCGACCGTCAACTTGTCCATAATCTTGCGTGAATGTCCTAAGGCAATTTCCGCATAGCTGTTGGAGTACATGCCCATGTCTTCCAGATTGTATTCCGAATGTCCGCCTTGCATACCCACTTTGGCGAATTCGAACAGGTCCTTAGGCAAGTTCGCGCGTGTACCGCTTTTTATGGAGAGGTCGAACGTATTGAAACCGCCCCACTTGTGGAACCCGAAAGAAATGATGTTCATATCTACGTCGAGGTTCAGACGGTTACGGTTTTTCAAGCCGTCCAGGAACTCGCCGCTACTGACGCTTCCGTTCAGGAATGTCGTGAGGTCACCGTTAGGCAGTTTGTACAGAAAGTTGGACACACCGATATTGGATTGTAGGCCGATATTGAAATTGCCGAGTACAGGCATACCTACGTAGTTACGTTCACTGGCGAATGCCGGGTTCATCTGATGGCGGTAAGTGTATCCCTCAAGGAAATAGGCCGAACGCAAACTGTTCTGCGCCCACGTTGAAACAGCGGGAATGGAAGCTGCAAAGAGCAGGGCTGCTGCGATTTTATTTCTTCTTTTCATAATTTTATTCCGTTGTAAAAATGAGATATTAGTTCAAGTCTACCGTTACTCCGTCTTTGATGCGGATACGGATATTGGAGAGTTTCAGTGTCATGCCTTTGTTCAGCGTGGCATTTTGGTTGACACCTTCCATGTTGGCCGTGAAGTTGACAATCAGTCCGTCGAGGTCTTTCATGTCTCCGCTTTCGCATACGATTTCCAATTGAATAGGACTTTCGGTAGCCGTTCCGCCGTTTTCGCCTGTCAGTTTCAGACCCGGGGCAATCGTGTTCTTGACCGGATTAACCGTTACGTTGGGATATACGTTGCCATTCCGGTCTATGGCTTGTGCGTTAAGCTCGAAGTTGAGTGGAATACCGTTCAAGGCATCCATTTCTACGATGGCTTTTTTGATGGTGATGTCTTCAAGGTCACCGCCCCAATCGTTGATGGTATCTTTATATACGATGTTCAGTTCGTTTCCGAATTGCAACGGGGCATTCAATTCGTAAATGGTGTTTACTTCATAATAGGCACCGTCGTTGCCGAGTATCACTTCCGTATCGTGTTGGAGAGCCTTGGCTTCTACGTCGGTAAGTTTGATTTCGTCCGGAATGTTACGTATCAGGTTGTACAAATTGTCACCCAATACGATATTCTTGGCACCTGCGGGAAGGTTATTCATTGCAATGCGTGAGAGATAGTATTCCGAAGTGGCATTTCCGGAGAGAGTGATAGTCTGGTCTGTATTTTCATTGATATTGGTACCGATTTGGAAACCTTCATTGAACACTCCGTCTTTGGTCCATGTCATTCGTGCTTTTAAGTTCACATCTGCCGGACTGCCGTTTTCGAGTTTCAACTTGATGTACGGGTTTTCCAAGTCCAGATTCACGTCGTCTTTCAAGAAATCAGGTATACCTTCCACGGTAATCGGGTCTACGTTGATATCAATTTTCGGGTCTACGATTCCCGTTACGCTCTGCAACGTGATGTCGGGCACTTCCGTGTCGGTAATCAAGTTCACTTGAATATTTCCGGCCGGAACACCCGGGGTCGTAGCCGTACCGTTGGCTATGACATTCGTTTGCAATTTGAAATGCCCCGGTTGATATATTCCTTGGCCTTCGGGGAAATTCTGTATACGCTTGAAGTGTACGGGTATTTTTAGCGTTTCTCCTTTGCGTATCTCTTGGTCGTGCTTAAACTCAATGGTTTGCGCCTCTCCTGCCTTGATGCCATAGTTTTCCGAGTCGCCCAATTCAAAAACCAGTCCATTGGGTTGGGTCTGGCCTTCCAAAGCCATTTCTATACAGAATCCCTTTTTCAAGGTAATGACATCTACGTTTTGGCTTGTCTGGCTGAAGCTGAGCGTCAGATTGGCCGTAAAATCCACATCTGCGGAGGTGAGCGAAACGATATCCGTGGTTACATCATTCTTCGAGAAGGTGAAATCCGTGGTCACATCGTTTACTTCTGCTTCCACTTCCTCGTTGGTGGCTGCCGGCGTGTTGAAGTCCAGTGTTGTTACTGTCGGGTTACTTTCCGGACTGTTGATATTCACTGGGTCTATTTCCACATCGGTTTCTGTGGTATCGGCTTTGTTCAGAGCGTAATTACCTTGTGCATCGGTTTTTACTACGCTGTTGTCTTCCAAATCCATAATTTCTTCCAACGTGAATTCTTCCGTTCCGCTGCCCGGAATGCTGAGGTCTCCGCCCACGGTGATGGTCATGTCAATGTCCTTGGTGAGGTCATAACTGTCATCCACGCAGGATGCGAAGAAGAACGGAGATAAGGCGGTTGTCCATAATGACGCCTTGATGAGTCTTCGTTTGTTCATAATTAATAATGTTTTGAAGTTATTTCTGAATCTAAATAATACTAACGTATCTTCTTGACTAAATGTTTAGCTTAACCGGCGACAAAGATATTTAAAATAAATATAATAAAGCTATATTTCTTGAAATATTTTATAGGAAAAACTATTTTTCACGGGAGTTTCTTTATTTTTCTCTTCTCCTGATTACTTTTCTGAGGTGTCAGGACGTGCAATCGGGCTTTTTTGCTTAACTTTGCAACCAAAGTATTTATTCTAATCTGTTACAAATAGTAGTTATGTCTATTTCATTCTTTAGAACTCCCGGCGGGAGCGTCATCGCTACAGAGGCGGATCATCGTCTCAATGCGGAGGAAATCGAAAAATTATGCTGGCTCTACGGTGGTGCCACGGTGGAAACCGAAGACGGACTGAAAGGTTGTTTCGTAGGTCCGCGTCGTGAGATGATTACTCCGTGGAGTACGAATGCCGTTGAGATTACTCAAAACATGAGCCTCAGCGGTATTTCTCGTATAGAAGAGTATTTCCCCGTGAAAGACGAACATGCCGAGCACGACCCGATGCTGCAACGTATGTACAAAGGTTTGGACCAGAATATTTTTACGGTTGATATCCAACCGGCACCCATTGTGTATATAGAGAATCTGGAAGAATATAACGAACAGGAAGGGTTGGCACTCTCGCCCGAGGAAATCGAATACCTGCATCAGGTGGAAGGCCAATTGGGGCGTAAGCTGACGGATTCGGAGGTATTCGGTTTTGCGCAAATCAACTCCGAGCATTGCCGTCATAAGATTTTTGGCGGCACGTTCATTATCGACGGGAAGGAAATGGAGTCTTCTTTGTTTCAGATGATTAAGAAAACGACACAGGAGAATCCGCATAAAATCATTTCGGCTTACAAGGACAATGTGGCTTTTGCACAAGGACCGGTGGTGGAACAGTTTGCACCGAAAGACCATTCCACGTCCGACTATTTTGTAATCAAAGATATCGAGTCGGTGATTTCCATTAAGGCGGAGACGCACAACTTCCCGACCACGGTGGAACCTTTCAACGGGGCTTCCACGGGAACGGGCGGTGAGATACGCGACCGTATGGGCGGAGGTGTCGGCTCATGGCCGATAGCCGGGACGGCGGTTTACATGACTTCTTATCCGCGTACGGATGAGGATCGTGATTGGGAGGACATCTTGCCGGTGCGCCAGTGGTTGTACCAGACTCCGGAACAGATTCTGATCAAGGCGTCGAACGGGGCATCCGATTTCGGAAACAAGTTCGGGCAGCCGTTGATTACAGGCTCCGTACTGACTTTCGAGCATCAGGAGAATGGTGAACGTTACGGTTATGACAAGGTGATCATGCTGGCCGGAGGCGTGGGATACGGTACGAAGCGCGACTGCCTGAAAGGCACGCCGCAGAAAGGCAACAAGGTCGTAGTGGTAGGCGGCGATAACTACCGTATCGGTTTGGGCGGCGGTTCGGTTTCGTCGGTAGATACGGGACGTTATTCTTCCGGCATCGAACTGAATGCCGTGCAGCGTGCGAATCCCGAGATGCAGAAGCGTGCCAACAATTTGGTGCGTGCATTGTGCGAAGAGGACGTGAATCCGGTGGTTTCTATTCACGACCACGGTTCGGCTGGACATGTGAACTGTCTTTCCGAGTTGGTGGAAGAGTGCGGCGGATTGATAGATATGTCCAAATTGCCGATTGGCGACAAGACCCTGTCTTCTAAGGAAATCATAGCCAACGAATCGCAGGAGCGCATGGGATTGCTGATTCAGGAAGAACATATCGAACACGTGCGTAAGATAGCCGAACGCGAGCGTGCACCGATGTATGTGGTCGGTGAAACGACCGGCGACGCTCACTTTGCTTTCCAACAGGCCGATGGCGTGCGTCCGTTCGATTTGGATGTGGCGCAGATGTTCGGCCACAGTCCTAAGACGTACATGCGCGACAATACGGTGGAACGTAAGTATGAGGACGTGACGTATGATGAGGCCAAGTTGAATGAATACGTGGCTCGTGTACTGTGTTTGGAGGCCGTGGCTTGTAAGGATTGGCTGACCAATAAAGTAGACCGTTCCGTGACGGGCAAAGTGGCACGCCAGCAATGCCAAGGTGAAATCCAGTTGCCGTTGAGCGACTGCGGTGTCGTGGCTTTGGATTACCGTGGCAAGGCCGGTATCGCTACCGCTATCGGGCATGCCCCCCAAGCCGGTTTGGCCGACCCGGCCGCAGGTTCTGTGCTTTCGGTGGCCGAATCGTTGACCAATATCGTATGGGCACCGTTGGCTGAAGGGTTGGACAGCGTGTCTCTCTCTGCCAACTGGATGTGGCCGTGCCGCTCTCAGGAAGGCGAAGATGCCCGTTTGTACCAGGGTGTACAGGCTTTGTCCGATTTCTGTTGTGCTTTGGAAATCAACGTGCCTACCGGAAAAGATTCCTTGTCCATGAGCCAACAGTATCCCGGCGGCGAGAAAATCATCTCTCCGGGTACGGTCATCGTGAGTGCCGGTGGTGAGGTAAGCGATGTGAAAAAGGTGGTTTCGCCGGTGATGGTCAATAAGGAAAAGAGCACGTTCTATCATATTGATTTCAGTTTCGATGACTTGCGTTTGGGTGGTTCGGCTTTTGCCCAATCTTTAAATAAGGTGGGTTCGGACGTGCCGACCTGCAAGAATCCTGAATATTTCCGTGATGCTTTCAATGCCGTGCAGACGTTGGTAAACAAAGGTTTGGTTTTGGCCGGTCATGACATTTCGGCCGGAGGTTTGATTACCACTTTGCTCGAAATGTGTTTCGCGAATATGGAAGGCGGTATGGAAATCTCTTTGGACAAATTCGGCCGCCATGACATCGTGAAGATTCTCTTGGCTGAGAATCCGGGTGTGGTGGTGCAAATTGCCGACAAACATAAGGCGGAGTTCAAGAAAATCATGGACGATGCCGGTGTGGGCTATCTCAAGTTGGGACATCCTACGGACGAACGCCTCATCCAAGTGACAAAGGACGGTGCGGAGTACCAGTTCGGCATAGATTATCTTCGTGACGTATGGTATAGCACTTCCTACTTGCTCGACCGGAAGCAGAGTATGAACGGACGCGCCAAGGCACGCTTCGAGAACTATAAGATGCAGCCGCTCGAAATGGTGTTTAATAAGGATTTCACGGGTAAGTTGTCTCAGTACGGGTTGAACCCCGACCGTCGTACCCCGTCGGGTATCAAGGCCGCCATTATCCGTGAAAAGGGAACGAACGGTGAGCGCGAAATGGCTTATTCGCTCTATTTGGCGGGATTCGACGTGAAGGATGTCATGATGACCGACCTGATAAGCGGACGGGAGACGTTGGAAGATATTAATATGATTGTCTTCTGCGGCGGGTTCTCCAATTCGGATGTGTTGGGTTCTGCCAAAGGCTGGTCCGGTGCTTTCTTGTACAATCCGAAGGCCAAGGCGGCACTCGACAATTTCTATGCCCGTGAAGACACGCTGTCTTTGGGTATTTGCAACGGTTGCCAGTTGATGGTGGAACTGGATTTGATTAATCCGGAATTTACGAAGAAGGCGCACATGTTGCACAACGACTCTCATAAATTTGAATCGGAGTTCGTAGGACTGACCATCCCGATGAACCGGAGTGTGATGTTCGGTTCGTTGAGCGGGAACAAGTTGGGCATCTGGGTGGCTCATGGCGAAGGCAAGTTCTCCTTGCCTTATCCGGAGGACAAGTATAACGTGATAGCGAAGTACACCTACGATGAATACCCCGGAAATCCGAACGGGTCGGACTATAGTGTGGCCGGTATATGCAGTGCCGACGGGCGTCATTTGGCCATGATGCCCCACTTGGAGCGTGCCATCTTCCCGTGGCAGAACGCCTGGTATCCGGCAGACCGCCGTACGGATGAGATCACGCCTTGGATGGAAGCTTTTGTCAATGCCCGTAAGTGGGTGGAGGCTCATAAAAAATAATCATGTCCGGATAGCATGCAAGGGGGCTGTGTCTATGCAAGGGCACAGCCCCGTGTGCTGTCTGTACATTCCGTATAAGAGTTGAAATATGAATATTTATTGGAACAGTTTCCGTACGTTCTTCCGCATCGGTTTGTTTACCATAGGCGGAGGGTATGCCATGATACCCTTGATTGAAGCGGATGTGGTGGACAAAAACAAGTGGGTGGCCCGTGAAGACTTTCTGGACTTGATGGCCATAGCCCAAAGTTGTCCCGGGATTTTTGCGGTCAATATGAGCATTTTTATCGGCTATAAGCTGAAGGGCGTACCCGGTAGCGTGGTTTGTGCTTTGGGTACGATCTTGCCCTCTTTCCTGATTATTCTCGGCATAGCCTTGTTTTTCCAACAGTTTCGGGATAATGAGACCGTGCAGCGTATTTTCAAGGGTATTCGCCCGGCAGTGGTGGCACTGATAGCCGCTCCTACGTTTAAAATGGGGAAGAGTGCCAAAATCGGGATGACCAATGTGTGGATACCGGTGGTGAGTGCCTTGTTGATTTGGCTGTTGGGTGTTTCTCCTATATACATTATTATAATGGCCGGCTTGGGAGGTTACCTGTACGGGCGTTATATCAAACCGTCAGAAAGTAAATGATAAAGATATGTGGTGGTTATATGTAAAGCTTTTCTATAGTTTCTTCAAAATCGGCCTGTTCGGTTTTGGGGGAGGCTATGCCATGATTTCCCTGATTCAGGGAGAAGTGGTCAACCGTTATCATTGGTTGACGAGCGGGCAGTTTACGGATATCGTGGCTATCAGCCAGATGACGCCGGGACCGATTGGTATCAACTCGGCTACGTATGTAGGCTATACCAGCGTGGTCAATGCCGGTTACGGACATGGTTGGGCGGTATTGGGCAGTGTGACGGCTACTTTTGCCGTAGTGCTTCCCTCGTTTATCCTGATGTTGCTTATCAGCAAGTTCCTGATGAAGTTCAAGAACCATCCTGTGGTGGAACATGTGTTCCAGGGTTTGCGTCCGGCTGTGGTCGGATTGTTGGCGGCAGCAGCCCTGTTGTTGCTCACACCGGAAAACTTCAGTACACCGGACAATCCGTGGCAGTTCTATATCAGTATTTTTCTTTTTGCCTTTGCCTTTATCGGCAGCCTGGTGTATAAGATGAATCCCATAAAATTGATTTGCCTTTGCGGGCTGGCGGGATGGATTCTGTTTTAACCGTTAAATAGATATAAGTATGATGGAGACGGTATTTCCTTTTGCCTTGTGGTGTTTCACTTCGCTTTTCACGATCACGAGTCCTTTGAGTACGATGCCCGTATTCCTGACCATGACACAGTCTTTGGATGAAAAGGAGCGTCGTGCAGTAGCCATAAGATCCACTTTGGTGGCTTGCTGCGCTTTGTTACTGTTTGTACTGGCCGGTCAGTTCCTGTTCAAGTTTTTCGGTATATCTACCAATGGTTTCCGTATCGTAGGCGGTATTATCATATTCCGTATCGGATTCGATATGTTGCAGGCAAAGTACACACCGATGAATTTGAGGAAAGAAGAAATCAAAGAGTATGCCAACGATGTTTCCGTGGCTCCTTTGGGAATCCCTTTGCTATGCGGGCCGGGTGCGATTGCCAATGCGATTGTCCTGATGCAGGAAGCCCATTCGTTTGAAATGAAAACGGCCTTGATTGTGGCTATCGTATTGGTGTATGTCGTTACGTTTTGCCTTTTGCGATGGGCAGGCCAGTTGGTGAAATTTATCGGCGAGACGGGCAACAACGTCATGATGCGGCTGATGGGTTTGATTCTGATGGTGATAGCAGTGGAATGTTTTGTCAGCGGGGCGCGTCCTATCCTGACGGAAATCCTGCATGGAAGTTAGAGGGCGTTTGAACTTCACCACCGGTTGTCTGTAAACCTTCTCCGACGGGATTTTGCGGATGTTATGAGGTCACGGAGCACGAAGCCGTTTACAGTAACAGGCGACGATAGCATTGCCATACGGGAAGTAAAAGAGGCGGAATGCCAACAAGCCATAGGACAAGCATATTAGGAATAAGGTTCGACTCAGAAGGAAAGCATAACTGTTTTAGAAAACGCAAAGCAAGAAGTAGAAAAAATGATAATGGAGTAGTTAGGTATGAAACGTATCAAAATATTCATAAGCAGTGTTCAACGTGAGTTTGCTGAAGAACGGGCAATGCTTTGCCATTATATCCGGACAGATGCATTGTTGGGGAAGTTCTTCGAGCCGTTCATTTTCGAGGAGGTTCCGGCAAATGAGTTCCCGACAAGCCATGTGTATCTGAGAGAGGTTGAAATGTGCGACATTTATCTGGGATTGTATGGCAATTTATATGGGTATGAAGATGAAGAAGGGATATCTCCGACAGAACGTGAATATGATTTGGCTGCAAGGTTACACAAAAGTCGGCTGATTTTCATAAAAAGCATAAACGAAGACAGACGTCATCCTAAAGAAACCCCAGAAATATTTCATAACATCCGAAGTTAAATGTGTACAGTTTTACGGAAATGTGGTAGAAAAACCGATGCCTGCTTACCAGATTTACAGAGGCGATGTCTTTGAGTTGGTGGATCAGGCAACAAGTTTCATCATGAGCCGTATAGACAACTGGACTGGGACTCGTGAGGAAGGAGAGCATGCAGCAGTGCCGACACATCCGGAATTGCCGATTGATGCTGTGAAGGAGGCCATAGTTAATGCTGTATGCCACAGGGACTATACAAGCAATGCCAGCGTACAGGTCATGCTATTCCGCAATCGTCTGGAAATATGGAATCCGGGAACGTTGCCGTATGGACTGACAGTACAGAAACTTCAAGGGCCGCATAAATCTTTGCCGGCGAATCCGTTGCTTGCTGACCCGATGTATTGGAACGGTTATATTGAGAAAGTCGGGACCGGTACTGAGGACATCATTAGGAAGTGTCGCGAATATGGATTGAAAACTCCTGAATTCCATCAGGAAGAAGATTTCAGAGCTGTTATCTGGAGGACTGTTGAATCACAGAATGATCCAAAGGCGATCCAAGGCGTTCCAAAGGCGATCCAAAACGATCCAAAGGAAGTTGAAGAGCTGATAATATTGATAAAAGGTAATCCTTCCATTTCAAGGGCTGAGTTAGCCAAGCAACTTGGTTTGAGTGAACGGCAGGTTCGCAAGATAATAGATCATCTGAGGGTAGAAGAAAGGCTTGTCAGAAAAGGAGGTACGACCGGAGAATGGATTATTATCAAATAGAAAAACGGCAAAGGAATGTGGTGAATCGGGCACAATCCTTTGTCGTTTTGGTAAACGGATAGGCGGGGAGAGAAGGAACGTTTCCTATCTAAAGGCGTCGTGTTTGATGATTTTATGTATGTCCTTTATATTGAACTCACCTTTGAGGAGTACGAGTATGCCATCTTCTTCCGGGTCTTCCGTAGAACGGATGACGACTACGATTTGGTGAATGACTTCCTTGTCTTTTTTGAAAAACACCCGGATGTGTTCGTCGTCCTCCTTTATTTCTACCATTTTGGAATAGTCCTTAAAGTCCAACATGTCCAAATCAGCGAGGTAACGCTTGAGAAGAGCGGAATCGTTTTGCAGTTTCTCGGGTGTGAGTACTTTTATGCTTTTCACATTAATACCCGCTTTGTGGAGTTTCTTTTTCACCAAGGGCATGAGGATGCCCGGCATACGTACGGAAGCTTGGTCGTATTGGCTGACGAATGCGTCTATGCCGGTGGTCTGCCTACTGCACGACATGGCGCAAAGGCAGGCAAGGATAAGGATGAAATACTTCATGGTATTTGTTTTTTAGAGTTTTTTTAATAGCTTTTCCAAATCTTCTTTCCGCATGTCTCCTGTAATCCAAATCAACTGCGTGTCTTCTTTGCTTTGGACGGTTATAAGAAATGCGCTTGGGTAGTCAGAGGATTTTTCTTTTTTTAAGATACAAACTTTCTCATCGGAGTCTACCGTTTTGATGAGTTGCTTGTACTTTTCGTCCTTGATACATTGCTGCAAGTCCTTGTCTATGGATTGGAGAAGCTGGCGGTTGTCTATATCCAGGATGTTGATTTCCTTAATGGATATGTCCGACATATCGGGCAATAAGGTCTTGATGATTTCGCCGTTTATGTTGACGTAAGTCACTCCTTGCTTTTCGGCATAACGGTCGAACAGCGCTTGTTGGGCTGCGGCCGGCATGATGTATGCCAGTCCGGCCAATAGTACTATAAGTCGTCTTTTCATAAGGCCATGTCTTTAAGTTCGTGAATATTCTTATGGATGTCTCTTTTGATATATTTTAGTCTTTCGTGAGTGCGCAGGACGCTTTGTTCGCTCGTTTCGATACATTTGAGCGTACTTCCCAATGCTTTTTTGGCAATGAGGGTTTCTTGGGGCGTGAGTCCGTTATGCTGTTGCGGGGCATGTGTGACGCCCACGTAGCAAAGCAAGGCGGCTGCCACCGCAGCGGCCCCCCAAAAAAGAAAGAGCCTTTTACGGGAGGGTACGGCCGGTTGCCGGTCTATCCAAGCTTCCAGACGTTGTTCCATCCCGTCAGGCGGGAGGGCTTGGCTTTCTTCAGCCAAGATACGGAAAAGGGTAGCGTCGGCATGGTTCTCTTCCGTATGGGAAAGGAGGTGGGTCCGGAGCAGGTTCTCTTCTTCCAAAGTGGTTTTTCCTTCGTAATACCGCTTCAGGAGTTCCTGGTAATCAACTGTATTTTTTCTGTTCATGGTGGTCCATTGTTTTTATATATAGTTCTCGTAGTTTTCGACGGGCGCGGGAAAGTATCATCCGGATGTGGGCTTCTTTCAACTGTACGACGGACGCAATCTCTTCAAAACTGTATCCGCCGATGTCCCTCATGACGACGACGGTGTGTTGAGGATCCTCCAGACTATCGATATATCGGTGCAGCAATGCGGCTTCTTCCGAGTGGATGGTCTCTGTGTAAGGAGTGGATGCTGCGGCCATGGTACGTTCTGTTTTTTCGTAGTCTTCGTATGAGAGATGTCGTTTCCGTATGGTGTCGAGACACAGGTTCTTGACGCTTGTTACGGCGTATGCCCGGGCATCGAGGATTCCGTCCAGTGTATCCCGTTGCTTCCATAGTTTCATATAGGCTTCCTGTACCATGTCTTCAGCGTCTTCCGGATTTCCTAATATCCGGTAGGCCGTGCGATACATGGAGGCAGACAACGGTAAGTAGGTCTGTTTGAAGGTTTCTTTGTTCATGCGTGGGCTATGTTTTTATAAGGAAGACGCAAGGGAGGCGTTTTTGCAACAAAGAATATAAAAAAACTGCGGCTGTCTTTTTTAGAGAGACGAATGCCGCAGTTTTTTGAAACGGATGCCGGAAATGTATCCGGTAAAAAGCGTCCGGCTATCCTTGCGTAATCAGTTGAAATAATAAATAAAGATAGCCGTGCCCTCCAATGCTTTCTTTCCGGTCTCTTTGATGTCCATCGTGAATCTGATTTCGGCCTTGACGGCACCGCGCAGGTTGGCCAAGGATTCGAGTTTTGTGCTCAGGCGCAGGCTTTGTCCGCTGAGGACGGCCTGGCCGAATTTCATTTTGTCGATACCGTAGTTAATCATCATCTTCAGGTTGTTGACCTCGATGATTTGGTTCCACAGATAGGGCAGGAGAGAGAGGGTCAGATAACCGTGTACGATGGTGCTCTTGAACGGGCTTTCCTTTTGGGCACGTTCCACGTCCGTGTGAATCCATTGATGGTCCAAAGTGGCATCGGCAAAGAGGTTGATACGTTCCTGGTCTACCTGCAAATATTCCGATTCGCCCAAGGGCTGCCCTACATATTTTTCAAAATCTTCGAAAGAATTAATTACTAATTTACTCATGTTTCCTGAGATTTAAGTTCATGTAATTTGTTATTTGTAAGCAAATATACAGAATAATGTGTTTCCGGACAATAATCCGGCTGTTTTTTTGTCTTTTCCTCTCCGGAAATTTTAGAAAAAAGTCTTTCATCTTTCAGGATATGTTGTAAATATCTCGTTTTAAGCATATTAGTATCCTGAAGGATGGAGGTGCCATCTTTCAGCCCACTTTCAGGTGATGGGCGGCTACCGTTGTGCGCCAAACGGAAAATCAATCTAAGGCGAATGATTTTTCAATCTAAGCCGAATGATTTGCAGATCTGCGCCAAACGGAAAGCGGCATTCAGCCTGACTTATGACTGACATGGACTGAAAGATAAAGATTTGAAAGTTCAGGATGTATCTGATTTGTATTGAGATAGTTATGTGGTATCCTGAAAGATGAAAGGCATTTTTCCGGAAAAGTATGGAGGAGGGAATGGTACGCAGCATCCAGAAACTTACCCTTTAAAAAAGCCATCCGGAATATTCCGGACGGCAACTTCCACTCGTAACAGACCTCAGCGCGACTTCAAATGGTACATGGTAATCACCGGATTAGATTGTTTCAAAGAATCCAATGTGATTTCTGAACCGCATGCCTCGGACAATGATTTTAAAAAGTCCTCACGCTGTTCTTTGCTTACATAGTCCAAAGTTTCGGGATTCACATAACCGATAATCCAGTCATGCCAAGAAGCCTTAAAGTTATCGGGAATATACAAAAATTTCTTTTTGACATCAGATTTCAGATAATATCTTCGACTTTTATCCAAAACAGACATATAGGTATATTTCCCTTTTTGAGAATACGCCACCCAATGGTTGTCACACCTAAAGACATCTACCATATTAGTTATCTCATCCGAATTATACAATTCTTTCAAATAAGTATGATCATCCATTCCTTTTGTATCTTCCACAAACGCTTCCAAGACGTTTTTCTCATAAAAATTCATAGATAAATATGGGCTTATAGAATTGGCTTTAATCTCGAATATGGTATCACTCAAAGGATAATAAAACAGGGTCTCTGAATTTTCTCCCACAAGGAAGTTTCCGGCTAAATATTCTCTTTCTGTCATATATGGAAATGCTGTTTCCAATTCATTTCCAACCCAATCAGACCAAACCAACCGATATGGGGCATTAGGTCTGTAGCCTGAATAACCTCCAATAACCAAGCTGTCATTCAATATAAAAAAAGTTTGAGGTGCACCATTTTTCAATATATGTTCTTTAACAAACTTTCCTTCTTTCGTATATGTTAAAATCCTTCCACTAGCACAGTCTGCCAAGTAAACAAGTCTGTCATCCGACACATGAACATACCCTAAGTCTAAATATTCTCCAGGTCCCCGTCCTACAGCTCCAATATTATAACAAAACTCTCCTTGCAAATTAAATACAGAAATAGAATGGCTCACATGTGCATCTACTATAATCAGACTGTCTCCAATCCTATAGATTTGGCTTACTTCCCCAAACATACTTTTAGGTAAAGTTTCCAACATGATGTATTTCACAGAATCTATTTCCGAAGCGAAAAAATCATCACTTACGTCACCTTGTTTGGGCCATTCCAATATAGTGCCCGTTGGGTCGGCTACAAGCGTTGGTGTCGCTGGTTTTATCTCACCTTTTCTGTTTGACTCACATGAACAAAGCCCCCAAAAAGCTAAAGCTATAAGCCATAGCGTAGAATAAGAATATTTATTCATAGTCTATAAATTCAAATGACTTCCCAACCACAATCGCCACACCCTGCACAGTCCCAAATGTGCGCCACTGAGCCTTTTCCTTTTCCCACAAAACTACCCACTTTTGACTCGTAATTATAACCAATGCAAGTACACCGAACTTTTACGCAATCGTAATCTTTCCGATTCTACCAATCTTCGATTGAACCCAATGCTTCCACATTAGCCATTGTCAAGTAAGACATTTTCTCCCTTTGTCGTTTTTGAGAGTCGTAAGAAACATAACCCACTACAACGGAAGCTACACAAACGGCAACAAATAATAATTTCTTTTTCATAATACATTTTTTTTGAAATTAAATTAACGGATTAAATATAATGAAAAAGAAAATAAGTATTTATGTATTACGATAAAATAAGTAATATTAATATATGTAATGAATAAAAGTGAAGGAATTAACTTATATTAGTACGTATTCCTTTTTGATTGCTCATAGAAGGATAGCACAGAGAAACATAGAAACGTGCAGAAATGTGCACTAATGTGCGAAAATGTGCACAAACGAGCGGAAACGCGCACAAATGTGCAACCTCCGCCATGCGGCCCCTAACTTTGCCGTAAAAACCGAAGCACATGGAACTGAAACACATCGTAAGGAGGGCTGTACGTCGATGGGCGGAGAAAATCGCGAGTAAGCGAGCGCAGAGACAAGCTCGCTTGGCTCTGCCGAGTGGGAGCGATTTATCAAAAAGGATAGCCGGACGTTTGGGAGTTGCCGGAAGCGTGGCCGGTTATATCGAAGAAACAACAGTCACCGAATCGCGACCGGAAGCCTCCACAAGGCCGGCCTCCCGGAAGGCGGAAGCCCACGACGCGAAAGACAACGCGCCTGCCCACCTCGACCATCGGCTGGCCGCTTTTGCGGAAGAGCGTTACGACCTGCGCCACAACCTGCTGACGGGACAGGCGGAATTCCGCCCCAAAGGACAGGACGAGGCCGCCTTCCTCCCCCTCACGGCACGCGACCTCAACTCCTTCTGCCTCGCCGCCCACGAGGCGGGCATCCCGTGCTGGGACCGCGACGTGTCGCGCTTCGTGGCCTCCGACCGCCTGCCCGACTATCATCCCTTCCGCGACTATTTCGACCGCCTGCCGCCGTGGGACGGAAAAGACCGCCTCGACGCACTGGCCCAGCGCGTGTCGGACAGTGCGCTGTGGGTGAGCGGATTCCGCCGGTGGATGCTGGC